>Ga0265327_10000060_pt1 | contig 234933 bp, 167 predicted proteins | sample 41621metaG_FD_202089 | JGI IMG/M metagenome (GOLD analysis project Ga0265327, IMG submission 202089) | Rhizosphere microbial communities from Carex aquatilis grown in University of Washington, Seatle, WA, United States - 4-16-21 metaG | ecosystem: Host-associated > Plants > Roots >... | reverse complement strand
TCAGGCGCTGTGGCAGGATTAAAGGCGCTACCTTTTACATCGCTCACACCCGAGATATTTACGATTGCTCCTAAACCCTGCGATTGCATCATGATCTCTTTTTGTTCGCGCCCGATACAAGTGCCCAATTGGTCCACATACCAGTTGGCAACAGGTACATTAGACATAAAATCATTTACCGAATTGGGTGAAGTTTTAATGTTGAAATAATAGTCCTGATGGGCATTGATAAAATCATCTTTACAAATGGCTGGTGCTTCTACCCAAACCTTATCGATATGTTTTACAATATTAAAGTCGATTAGGATTTCCGGTATCCAACCTTGGTCAAAGTGATCGAAGCGGATTCTATAATGACCAACAGGGAATTTGTTCATCGCAAACCTCATCGTTGGATAAGGCGGTGGGCCCATCAAAAAGTCAGGAAACATCAAGCTATCGACATGACCAGCCCTAATCATCCACGCCTGATATTCTCGTTGCTCAATCACCTGCGTGCTTAAAAGGCTGGAGAATGCCCAGTCAACGTTTAGTGTATCATCCTGGTACAGGTTAAACACAAAAGTTTTGGAACAGGTATTGATTGTGTCATTACTGCAATTAAGCGTTTCGGAATAGCCGTCGAAGGAACGGCTGATTGTCATTATTTCGGTAACCGGTGTGTTGGTTCCGTTTTGTGCACTGACGGCATCGGGGACCAGCATCGGGAGCATCGTCAGCACTGCAGCTTTCAGTAAGCCGCCTACTCTCTGTGATTGTTTTTTCATAGAATTATTGATGTATGTGATTGAAAAATTCTCCTTAGTCAAAACGTCTGACTAAGCAGCGCGGTACATTTTCCTACGGCGGTCGTGTCCATTTCATAAGCGAAGTATTTAGTGACTGATGCCAGTGAGCACGCACATGCCCATAGAAATCACCACGACAAAAACATCAGATGTTTCATTCTGCCATTTCATCATACTATCGATGCAATGCACAGATCCTGATACAATAGCAGATCAAGTATGGTGCCAGAATCTAGCTGGAGCGGAGCGTATTTTAACCCTTTTTTTATACTGACAAAAAACGGAAAACAGGTCGCATATTTTAGGGGATAACGTCTGAAACAGGCCATAATAGGAACATAAAAGACCTGGAGTAATTTGACTATGGCATACATCGAACTTCAAGTTTCGAATCACCAACATCATGGTATCGTTTTTATGACCAAATGGTAAGCACATTTCCCGGAAGACCAATTCAGCGCAATGATTTTTGGGACTGCCTCACTGGAATGTGTGATAAATTATTTATATTTAATTGGTCAAAAGCTAGTCGTTATGGTACTTACTTCCATCGATCGAGTAAATCAGATTTCGCCTGAAGACTTTAGAAAAAACTATCTGGAACCGCAGATACCTGTTATCATCACCGATTTATCGCATAGCTGGCCCGCCTTTTCCAAATGGAACTGGGATTACTTTAAAGAAATTGTTGGCAATGTAGACGTTGGTGTTTACAATAATATACGCGCCGGAGCCAAAGTGCCGGTAAATGGTAATGACGGTGTAATGAAATTCGGCGACTATCTTGATCTTATTCGAAAGGGACCTGTGGAACTGCGCATCTTTCTCTTCAATATTTTTAAATATGCGCCACAAGCGATCGAAGACATAAATTTTCCCGAATTTCTGATCAAAGGCTTTCTGAAAAAATACCCGATGTTGTTTGTTGGCGGTGCAGGTTCTATTGCCCATATGCATTACGACATAGATCTCTCTCATATTTTTCATACTCAATTCGTCGGTCGCAAAAGAGTATTGCTGCTCCACAATAATCAGTCGGAATTTATTTATAGAATGCCGTCGACGGTTGAAAGTGCGGCCAGCTTCGTAGATTGGCACGAACACCTCGATACCCAGCGTTTTCCGGCTTTGAAATATGCGCAGGCTTATACCGCTGTTCTGGAACATGGAGATACCATGTTTATGCCAAGCGGTTACTGGCACCATATGCAATATCTCGACAGTGGTTTTGCACTTAGTCTGCGCGCCCTGCCCGCAGGTGTGATGCCAAAACTGAACGGACTCTATCATTTGCTTGGGATGCGTGGTTTCAACAATATGCTGATTCGTATTTTCCCAGAATGGTGGTATGGGTACAAGCGTCGGGCGGCTTCGGCAAATGCACGTAAAGCCATGGGGAAGATCGGTGTATTTGCCTGATTTTTAATTGTGTTTACACCTATTTCCGTTACCTTTAATTAACTGGAGGTAACTGCTTTCGCATCCTTCCTTCTATTTTTAGTTATTTATACTCCTTTTCGAATGAAGATAACTTTTCACGGTGCGGCTCGTACTGTTACGGGTTCCAAGCACATCGTACACATCAATCCGGATAAAAAAATATTGCTCGACTGCGGCATGTTCCAGGGAATGGGTAAAGACACACTGCGGCTCAACAATGAGTTTGGTTTTGATCCAGCAGAAATAAATTACGTCATCATTTCGCACGCACATATCGATCATATCGGACTTTTGCCGAAGCTGGTAAAAGAAGGGTATAATGGAAAAATTTATTGTACACCGCCTACCGCAGATCTCGCAAAGATCCTGCTGCTGGATTCTGCGCGCATACAGGAAGGTGATGCCCAATATATCAATCGCCAGCGTCAGAAGAGCGGGCGCGAGTTTATTAAACCGTTGTATACCGAAGCAGATGCGGAGAATGTTTTTCCGCTGTTCGAAGTCGTAGATTACAATAAACCGCATCGCATCGATGACGATATTGAATTGTTGTATACGGATTGTGGCCATCTGCTGGGCAGTGCCGCCGTCAATCTTAAACTAAAAGAACGTGGTAAAGAAGTAAGGCTGACCTTTAGCGGTGATATTGGTCGTTACGGAGATATCTTGTTGCGGTCTCCCGATGTGTTTCCACAGGCTGATTTTATTATTATGGAATCAACTTATGGTGACCGGCTGCACGACATGGCAGTTCCTGCGGCTGATTTATTGCTCAACCATATTGAACATACCTGTATCGAAAAACGTGGTAAGCTGATCATTCCTGCATTCAGTGTGGGCCGTACGCAGGAAATTTTATACCTGCTGAACCGCCTGGAACTGGAGCGCCGTTTGCCGGGCGTACCTTATTTTGTAGATAGCCCGCTTTCTATAGATGCTACGCAGATCATCAAGCATCACCCTGAATGTTTTAATAATAATGTGCAGCAGATGTTGAAGAAAGATGAAGACGTGTTTGCGTTCCGTGGATTGAAATATGTGCGGGAGGTAGAAGATTCTATTCGCCTCAATGATATGAAAGAACCCTGTGTGATCATTTCCGCGTCGGGTATGGCAGAGGCTGGGCGAGTAAAACATCATATTGCACACAATATCGACAATGGTAGTAATACTATTCTCATCGTCGGCTATTGCGAACCAGAATCGCTTGGCGGACGTTTGCGCGGCGGCGCTGAGAATGTGACCATTTTTGGCGTACATTATGCTGTAAAAGCGGAAGTAAAAATTATCAATAGCCTCAGTGCACACGGAGATTACGAAGACATGTCGCAATGGCTGGCTTGCCAGGATGAAAAGCAGGTACGCAAATTATTCCTGGTACATGGCGAATACGATGTGCAGAACAATTTTCGTGACCGCCTGATCCGTAAAGGATTCACCGACATTGAAATTCCATATCAACATCAGACGATTGGGCTGGGGGAACTTTAAACGTCTATTAGCCGGCAATCCGACAATAAGACCAATGTTCTGAATCGGCGATAATGCATCAGCGATAAATGAGTACAACTACTCATCTGATCCGTTTCAACCGCAGGGTAAATTTGAACGTATAAAAATTTACACCAATTGAAAAGGGTTATTGCTTTATTCGTCTGCCTGCTGTTGGCACATGGTTGGGTTGCTGCCCAGAAAGAGAACAACGTTTGGACGTTTGCGAGTCTGGGCGGACTCAATTTCAACGGGAATACACCGACTCAGTTTCCCAGCAGTATGATGTCCAGCCTGAGCGGCACCGCCAGTGTCGCAGACCGTAACGGTAATCTCTTGTTTTATAGCGACGGACTTAAAATATGGGATCGCAATAATAACGTAATGCCCAATGGCGGCGGCCTGATGAATGGTCAGATGTTTACGTATGAATGGCAGAATGTGGTGATTGCACCAACCATCGCCGATAGCAATCGCTATTTTGTTTTTTACGTACCGCAATACAGTTATGAATGGTGGGCGAACGATAACCAGCTCGATGATAAACTCTACTATTCGGTGGTGGATATGACGCTCAACAATGGTCTGGGAGACGTAGTGCCCGGTTTGAAAGATATAGTGGTCGATTCCGGCTTTACCACTTCGCTTACTACCTTTCAGGGCAGACACTGCAATGTATGGCTGGTGACGCATCTGCACGATACCAATGTCTTCAGGTCTTATAGTATTACGGCTGGCGGTATCAGCGCACCAGTAGTGTCGAAAACCGGGAATTATACCGGCGAGTATGCTTATCGGACCAGCCTGATGAAAGCATCGCCCAACGACAGCTTGATTGCTCTTACTAATTTCACGATCTCTCTAACGCCTGGCGAAGATGTCGCATCATCGGTAGAACTATATAATTTCGATACAGCAACCGGAGTAGTAAGCAACTGCCGACTGATCGATTATGATCTGACTTTTGATTTCAATAATTTTTACGGCGTTTGTTTTTCGCCGGACAACACCAAACTGTACGCGGTAGAATTGTTTTCCGGAGTTTATCAATATGACTTGAGTGCTTCCTCGCTAGCGGCCATCACGGCATCTAAATTTAATGTTTCTTCTGCCTTTCTCAAAGGCGATGTAGGACTGGCGCCCGATGGCAAAATATACGTGGGCAGCTATAGCCTGCCGCTCGGTGGTGTAGACGCCATTGCGAATCCTAACGGGCTGGGCGCCGCCTGTAACTATGTAAGCAATGCGGTGATCTTAAGTAATAATGCGACAACGGGAATGGGGTTTCCTCAAAAAGTAAACTGGCCCTACCGGGATACAACCGACTATAGTCATGATACTTTGCTTTGTAAAAATGAAATTGCCCTGTTGCATTCTCCCTGGGCCGGCGAGCATTACCTCTGGCAAGACCTGTCGGATGCGCCTGGTTTTTCCGCGAGCAAATATGGCACCTATTGGGTGCGGTCCTGGGACCTCTGCCATTTGCAAACGGATACATTTCATGTAGACACCAGTAAGTTACACCTGGATCTCGGGAGTGATACCGCTTTTTGTATCGGCAACAAGATGACACTGGATGCTACGAACGATAACGCCACTTATCTCTGGAGCAACGGTAGCACCGCGCCTGCGATTACGGTTTCACAAACAGGCGACTATTCTGTAGTAGTCAAGGAGCGTCGATGTAGTTTGACCGATCAGATTAAGGTTACGGTGAAGCCATTGCCAACCGTGGATCTCGGACCGGATAAAACGCTTTGTACCGCCGATATAGACACGATACATCTGTCTGCTGACAATGGTATTATGTATCGATGGCAGGATGGCCATACCGGCTCCGAATATTATATAACGCAAGCCGGAACCTATAGCGTTACGGCTGAGGAAGATGGCTGTATGGCATCCGATGAGATAAACATTACTTATCAGCCTTGCGACTGCCCGATCTTTATTCCCGACGCATTCACACCAAATGGCGATGGCCGCAACGATAAATTACACGCTATTGCTTCTTGCGAAGTCAGGGGTTTTCAGATTCAGATTTTCAATCGCTGGGGGCAGCTCGTGTATATCGGTTATAATATCAACGACGGCTGGGATGGCACCTTTAATGGCAGCCCGGCCGAAATGGGCACTTATTTTTATGTGCTGACATTTAATAGTCAATACCGGCAAACGATAGAGCGCAAAGGCGATATCACATTGATCCGCTAAGCCCTCAAAAACGCTTAAATTTATCACCATGAAAATTACTGTGAGTGTGGTAGACGATCACGAAATGATTGCGGGCGGACTGATCACCTTATTGCAGGATGCAACGCATATTTCGGTGATCTCTTCGTATAATAATGCTGTGGCAGCTTTGGAAGGGTTAAAGCAACAGCAGCCTGATGTGCTGATCCTGGATATTCATATGCCGGATACGACCGGGGATGTATTGGCCGAAAAGATTACAGCATTATACCCGCAGGTAACGATCCTCATACTGACCGGTTTCAACAGTTTTATTTATCTCAAGAAACTCCTGAAAATCGGGGTAGCCGGTTATTTGTTGAAGAATACGGATAAACAAACTTTGCGCACCGCCATTGAAACGGTGTATGCCGGAAAACGATTTATAGATCCGACGCTGGCAGCGCATTTCAATGATGCACTTTCTCTAAAAGATCAGTCGGAGCAGAAAATATCACAACGCGAAAAAGAAGTGCTGAGCCTGATTGTGAAAGGGCATACCAGTGAGCAGATCGCGGAGCTGTTATTCCTGAGCCATCGTACGGTAGAAAATCACCGTTTTCATCTCATGCAGAAACTCGGTGTAAAAAATACGGTGACGCTTGTAAAGGCGGCGATGGATATGGGTATCTGGTGATGGACGTTTGGTAAACCTCCATATGTCATACGGCAGGAGGTGTTTCATGTAACGAGGTTTTCGCGAACCACTGCTGTTCCGGATGGTAAGAAAATACGTTCCAAATAAGAGGTTAATTGGGCGAGACAGTCGGGCGGCGTAGTGCCGTTCGGCTGTTATATTTTAAACCTGGTTGGCAATGAACAATGAATATAGTTCGAACGACAGATTACGACGAACTTGCGCAAAAAAGGCTTTACAATCCCAAGGGTCATCACGATGCGGAGGTACGACGCAGTGGTGATCTGATTTCTCGTTTAGATACGGCCGCATGATTAGATCCTATTGCTGCCGCTGACAGGTTAGCGAAGGTGCATATCAAACGATAGATAAAAAGGATTTTTGATCCTGCACCAATCATAATTCCTGCGAAAGATCAAACTCGATGTATACCGTGGTGCCGCTACCTGCAATGCTGTCAACATTGAGTTCGCCATGCAGGGCTTTTACCCGCTTGCTGACGTTTACCAACCCTAATCCGTTGCGCGGCCGCCGCACAGTTACATCATAGTCCTGTTCCAGCGATGCTGCATTAAACCCAATGCCGTCGTCTTCAACCGTGAGACTAAACAGGTTTTCCCAGAGTCCTAATTGCAATAGTACATTTTTGGCCTGTGCATGTTTGATCACATTTTGGATCAGCTCCTGGATGATCCTAAATACGGATAATTGAAAATCGGGCGGTAATTGTTGCATATCTCCCGAAAATTGCACACCAATACGGATCGACTGACTTTGATTGATTGCATTGGAGAAAAAACGGACCGCTTCCTGCAACCCTTCGCTGAGAATCATTTCGGGAGATAAATTATGTGCGGTGTTGCGTATATCGTTGATCACATTGTCGAGGAGTTGAATGGTTTCCCTGGTGCCGGTATGAATGTCTGCATCCATAGCACTGAAGCGCATCTTAATCACCGATAGCGTACCGGATACACCATCGTGCAATTCCTGCGCAATACGTTTCCGTTCTTGTTCCTCTGCTCCGGCTACTGCTTTCAGTAGGGCGATTTCTTGTCCCTGGCGGAGTTCGGTAATTTTTTGCATTTGCTCGCGTTGCCGGAATCTGTATGTGCGGTGACGCAGCCAGAATAAGCACAACAGTATGGCAATAAAGGCCGTTACTGCCGTGATGACGCGGTTCTTCCGGTCTATGCTGGCATTTTGCCGCGCAATCAGCATTTGTTTATGTTGTAGCTCCTGGTCTTTGCGGGATGTCTTATAACGGACGTCGAGCTGGTTGATGACCGCCGCATTTTTCTCTGCATCAATACTGTCTTTGAGCATCAAATAGGCATATTGATATTCTACCGCTTCTTTGTACTGTTTCAGGAAATAATAATGCCGGTAGAGATCGTCGAAGATATGGAGCTTTATGCGACGGTTGGAAGTGCTGTCGGCTATTTCCAGCGCACGATTGAGGTACAGTGCACCGTTTTTAAATGCTTTAAAATGATCGTAGGCACTGCCGGTCTTAAAAATGGCGGCACACCGTTCATTAGCACCCAGCCTGGCAGCATATTTGGCGGTCTGAAGAAAGAACTGGATAGCCGAATCATTTTCTGCGATCTGGTAAAGATCACCCAACATCATAGAAGCGGCATACATTTGTTTCGGGTCTCCACTCTGGCGCGCGATACTCATGGCTGCTTGTGCATATTGCATACTTTTCTGCGTATCACCTTTATCGCGCCATACCAGCGATAAATTACTCAAGGCTATGCCCAGCGCAGGATTGAGTCTGTCTTTCGATACGATTGCAACCGTTTTCTCCAGGTAGGGTTGCGCGCGGTCATATTGATTAATGGCGATGTGTACGCCCGCAATATTATTATAAATAGATGCCAGTGCGTATTGGTCATTGTCGGTACCTTCGATCAGTTGCAGCGCTTTGAAAAACAATTGCATGCTTTTGTCGGGATTGCCTGTGTTGAGATAGATATTGGCGTCGGCAGACAGCGCATTTACAATTCCTTCCGCCCAGTGGGTCAGCGGTTTTCCTTCTCCTTTTTTGGCACTCCATACATAATATTCGATTGCCCGGTTATTGAGTTGATGTGCCTGATCCGCCAAGCCTTTCAGTGCATAGACCGATGCACGCCGTTGCAACGCAGCGCCCATGCCATAATAATAGCGGTCGTTAAGGCTGATCCGTTCGGCTGCTGCAGCAAACTGCAAAGAACTATCCATGTTAACGGATTCAAATGCTTTTGCTTTGGCACACAAAGCGGACACCGCTGCGGTATCAGCATACCAGACCTGCGCCGAAGGCATTTCGGAAACTTGCGCACACAGTCGCATACAATGGAAAAACGGCAGCAAAAACGCTATCCATACAATGCTATTTTTCCGGTTCGGCGCGGTCATCTTTAAATATAATTTTTTGCGTCCGGATAGGCAAGAGATCGTGCCGTTTCAATTTCGGTTTTTCTTTTGGTCCGTTATTAAAAGGATATTACGATATTTGGCGCAATCGAAATCATCAATAAAAACAAAAACAATGGCACAGACTAACATTTATTTAAACTTCGCAGGTAATGCCGAAGATGCATTCAACCATTACAAGAAAGTATTCGGAACCGAATTTGCAGGTCCGATGATGCGCATGAAAGATGCACCACCAAGAGAGGGCATGCCGCCGTTGCCGGAGGCAGAGCAAAACAAAGTAATGCACGTAGCATTGCCAATACTGGGCGGTACGCAGATCATGGCAACCGATGTGCTGGAAAGTATGGGCCATAAGCTCGTAGAAGGCAATAATTTTACCATCAGCCTGAGTCCGGATAGCAAAGAAGAAGCCGATAAATTATACAATGCATTGTCAGAAGGTGGGAGCGATGGCGTGGCGCCGCATGATGAATTCTGGGGTTACTGGGGCACTTGCAAAGATCGTTTCGGCATTCGCTGGATGTTTAACGTGATGAATCCGCAGCAGTAAAGGCAAAATTAAAAAGTCAAATTCGGGTAACCCCAAAGGTTTTCACGAGGCGGCCCAAGTCGGCGTAGTGATCCGATTTCGCGTTTGGTTGGTTTTTGAGTACAGTCGAAGAATACAATCATTAAAATAAACAAAGGCCCGAAGCAATTCGGGCCTTTCATTTTTCCTTGGGCATCCGCCCGATCCTGTTGCCGACATCCGTTTGCGTCGTCCTGCATGGCTTTGTATTCGTTTTGGTTTAAAAATTTATCGAAAAACGATAAAAAATAGTTGTTTTTCGTTTTTTGTTGTTTTAGATTTGTATCGATTCTGATCAATAAAACAACGGTTTTATGAAAAATGTAAAAGCATCGAACGCCCTTATTTTTTTTGTCTACATTTTTGTGATGACTGCAATAATGACCCGGTACCCGCAAGCGTTGACCGTTTTTGCGGTGATAATGGGGTCTGTTTTTTTATTCAGTGCCTTAGTTCGTGGCAATTTTAATTTCAAGGCTTATTTCACCAGCAAGTACAATATATTCACGAGTAAGATCCGGCATCAGAAAGAATTTGATCTGCCTAAAGACATTCTGTTTGATAAAATGGCAGAAGTCTTAACAGAAGCCGGGTTTGCTGTGCGACACGCAGATAAAACATCGGGCAATTTGTTTGCAACGGCAAAAACAACCATTTGGTCCTGGGGAGAAAATATCTACGTCGAAATTAAAGAGCACAATGGTTTGACGAAAATTGACTTTTGTTCCGTTTGTTTCTTTGGTATGATATCCTGGGGTAAAAACGAACGCAATTACGAGCGCATGATGGATACTTTCGAAAACTCCCTGGTCATCTAAACAAACGCAGAATGGGAATTGTTATAAATCTGGACGTGATGATGGCAAAGCGGAAGATGAGTTTGACCGAATTATCGGATCGGGTAGGCGTGTCTATCGTGAATTTATCAATTCTAAAGCAGAGCAAGGGGAAAGCAATCCGTTTTTCAACCCTGGAGCGCATTTGCAAAGTGTTGGATTGTCAGCCGGGTGATATTATGGAGTACCGCGATGATGGCACGGAAACCGGAGTGTAATGAAATGCTTCATCGTTTTGTGCATCCGGGCAGCATCAATATAGCAGCGGTTGTTTCTTTTTATCTTGCCAGCCTGCTTCGCTTTTCCATTCGGTAAAATATACGACCAGGTCTGCTTCGCTTTTCCAGTCAGTGAAGTAAATTTTCTTTTTAGCTTCGCCTTTCCATTCGGTGAAAAACCAGATGCCCTTATTGTCTTTATCATCGATTTCTCCGGCGTATTCCGTTTTGTAAACGATCAGGTCTGCTTCCGATTTCCATTTGGTAACATAAACTTTCACATCGGCCTCACCTTTGGTGTCGGTTGAGTAGACCTTTTGTCCTTGCGCAAAAAACGGACTAAACAGCGCCACTGCGGAAATCACGAAACGGAGAACGGAAAAATTTGTTTTTTTGTGGCGCATATACGGAGGGTGTATTTCAAAATTAGCGCATACAGCCTCTTAAATATGTTAATGCAGCCAATGAATACGAACCAAAATACATACGCCGTTATTGTGGCCGGAGGGCAAGGGATCCGCATGGGCAGCGCCTTGCCAAAACAGTTTCTGGACCTCGGTGGCAAGCCGGTGCTCTACCACAGCATAAAAGCTTTCGCCGATGCCATTCCGGGTATACACCTGATATTGGTGCTGCCCGCTCACCAGATCAGCTATGCACAAATGGTGTTGCAGGCATTTGAGAACCGCATTGATATTACAATTGTTGCCGGTGGCGAAACCCGTTTCCACAGTGTACAAAACGGGCTGAATGCAATTACCGGAGAAGGCATTGTTTTTATTCATGATGGTGTGCGCCCGTTGGTTTCTGCTGCCTTGATCCACCGCTGTTATGAAATGGCCTTGGCGAAAGGCAGTGCTATTCCGGTAACGCCGGCCATTGACAGTATGCGCATTATAAAAGGAGAAGACAGCGAACCGGTAGACCGTACGCAATTGCGCATTGTGCAGACACCGCAGACTTTCCGGACCAATGTCATCAAGCCCGCCTTCCAGCAAAATTATAGCCCGGCATTTACCGACGAGGCCAGCGTTTTAGAGGCGTACGGGCAGAAAGTACATTTAGTAGACGGAGAACGAAGCAATCTTAAAATCACTACGCCGGAAGATCTGCTGATTGCGGAAGCGTTGATCGGGGCCTCGAACCGGACCCGTTAATGCAAAGCCGTATTATAGGTAATCGTTTTTTTTATACTTTTGTCTCAAATTTTAAATTAAGAACATGCGAAAAACCTTATCCACAGCACTGCTGTGCTTTTCCGTATCCTGTCTTTCTGCGCAACAATATCAATGGACAACAAAAGCGGCTATGCGTATGCCGCGAACCAATATGGCCTGCGCGGTACTCAACGACACCATTTATGCCTTTGGCGGCAACGCCGGCGCTGCCAACGGTTCCAGTGGCGCTTCCAATGCGGCTGAAGCCTTTAATGTAAAAACCAATACCTGGCGTGTTTTACCTTCCATGCCAACACCCCGGCTGGAAATGAGTGCCGAACAGGTGGGCGGTAAACTTTACGTGATGGGCGGTTATGATGTGACCAATGGTGGCAGCCTGAGCGATCTGGAGATTTATGATCCGGCTACGAACACCTGGAGTACCGGTGCTCCGATGCCCGGCCCAAGATCGCAGTTTGTTTCCTGTGCAATTGGTAATAAAATTTATGTAACCGGCGGCTGGCCTAATTCATACGCCGATCTTTTTATTTACGATGTAGCAACCAATACCTGGACCAGCAGTGGCAACGCGCTGATGACCTATGGCGTGATGCAGTGCAACAGCGGTGTAGCAGCAAATGGTAAGTTTTATGTATTGGCCGGTCGTTATGGTCAGACGTTGGTTGATTACAACCAGGTATATGATCCTGCCAGCAATACCTGGACTACACAAGCCAACACGCCTATTCCTGTTTTTGAAGGTGCGGCAACACTGTATCACAACAAGATTCATCTTTTGGGCGGCGGCAGCGACTGGCAGGCTCAGGCCTATTATTACGATACTCATTTTGCCTATGATCCGGTAACCAATACCTGGGCGGGCGATACTACACTTCCTGTTCCGTTGGCGAATCAATCGGCAGTTACCGTGCATGACACACTCTATATGATCGGTGGTAAAACAACCGCTTCGGGCGGTACCGTCAGTTATTCTTCGAACCAGGTATATGCTTATGGACCGGTACCACAGCCTTCTGCGGTGAATAACCTGGCAGCGGAGAAAATTGCCTCCTTCTATCCAAATCCTGCCGGCAACGAAGTGCACATCAGCTTAGTAAAAAACAGCGGGGCGGAAAAAAACATATTGTTGCGTGATTATGCCGGAAAAACGGTGTTTACAACAAGCTTCTCCGGAAACGCAGCTGAGATCAATACCAGCAATATTCCTTCAGGCATTTATCTGCTGACCGTTGTTGATGGAAGCAATGCATCGACCGAGAAACTGGTGATTGTACATTAATTCGGTGGCAAAAAAATATTTATAAAACCTGGAACTAAAGTTTCAGGTTTTTTTGTGACTACCGCTGAATTCTGGCACGCATTTTATTGTATGATACTCGTAATTTTGAATCACTTACGTGAATACCACATATTTGTACGATACAGATCACAATTTCGGTAAAAGGCCGTATGGAGTAATAATACTCCTTTTGGTATTGCTTTCTTATGCACCGGGCATTTTTGCACAAGGCAAAGACAGCAGCATTTTTAACCTGCCGATCACGATGGACGAAGTGACCGTTAAAGCAGCACGTGCTGGCTGGGACGTGGAGGGTTTCATCCGGAGGGTAAAAACAGACACTACTTTTTATAAGGCATTTCGCGCCTTACACCTGGTGCCCTACAAAGCAGTCAATGATATAAAGATATTGGATAAGAGCGGCGGCACCGAGGCGTCGTTGTACAGCAAAACCCAGCAATTTATCAATGGCCGTTGCCGGAGCATGAACGTGCTGGAGGAAAAACATACTGGCAATTTCTACAAGAACAATGGCGATTACAGGTATTATACTGCGGCCCTTTATGCCTCTTTGTTTTTTACGAAACCCGGGCAGGAAGTTTGTGGCGAAGATGATATTATAGCCGGGCGTGCTTTGGAAGCCGAGGGGAAAGGAGCTATGGAAAAAAATAAGGCGCAGCTCAAGCAACTGATCTTTAATCCGGGGAGCCCCGTGAAGGGGGTGCCTTTTGTGGGAAATAAAGCCGGCATTTTTGAACCCGATATCGCTGGGATGTATAATTTCAAACTGCAATCTGTAGATTTCGAAGGGGAAGATTGTTATTTATTTCAGGCAATTCCTAAAGCGGAATATGCTTCGCAAGTAGTTTATAACGAATTGAGCACCTGGTTCCGGAAATCCGATTACGCCATTTTAGCCCGTAACTATTCACTTTCATATCATACCGTTTTGTTTGATTTTGATGTTCGTATGAAAGTACGCCTGCAAAACGTCGGCGGCCGCTTGTTACCATCCAGTATCGATTATAACGGCAATTGGTATGCGTTTACCAAAGGCCGCGAGCGGAGCGCGTTTACGGCGGTGTTTACTTATTAATTTAAAAATGTGCTTATTTGAAGATTTGAAAATGCTTGGGTATGACACAATTGTGGTGCGATTTTCTTGCAAATGTGTTCATTTGAAGATTGAAGCATGTTATGTAATGACCCAATTGTAAGACTATCCAATTAACACATCTTCAAATTGACGCATTCTCAAATTGTCGCGCTATCTTCGTAGTGCGACAGCATGATTTCCCAGAATTCTATAAATGAAGTTTTAGCGCGGGCCGATGTGATTGATATCATTGGTCAGTTTGTGCGTTTAAAAAAAAGAGGTGCGAATTATATTGCCAATTGCCCTTTTCACAATGAAAAAACGCCTTCGTTTTATGTGTCTGCAGCTAAAGGCATTTATAAATGTTTCGGTTGCGGCAAGGGGGGAAATGTGGTCACTTTTATCCAGGACCACGAAAAGCTTACTTACCCCGAGGCTATCCGCTGGCTTGCCGGTTACTATAAAATAGAGCTGGAAGAAACGGAGAAAACCCCGGAACAAAGAGAGCAACAACTTGCTGAAGAAAGTCTCCGTATTCTTAATGAATATGCGGCCGGCTTTTTCCAGGAAGCACTGCAATCCGACGAAGGGCAGGCCATCGGTCTTTCCTATTTCAAGCAGCGCGGTTTTCGCAAAGATACTTTAGAGAAATTCCGGTTGGGTTATTGCCCCGAAAGTGGCGATTCTTTTTCAAAAACGGCTATTCTGAAAGGCTATAATCCGGCTTTAATGGAAAAATCGGGTTTGGTGAAGAACCGCAATGGCATGTACTACGATAGCTATCGCGGCCGGGTAATTTTCCCGATACAAAGTATGACCGGCCGGGTGCTCGGCTTTGGCGCCCGTATTCTCAAAAGCAATGAAAAGGCGCCGAAGTACATCAACACGCCTGAAAACGAACTATATATCAAGAGCAAGGTGCTCTATGGTATGTACCAGAGCCGCCAGGCAATTAGTAAACTGGATGAATGTTTCCTGGTAGAAGGGTACACCGACGTCATTTCCCTGCATCAGGGCGGGGTAGAAAATGTGGTGGCGAGCAGTGGTACCTCTCTTACCGAAGATCAGCTGCGCCTGATTGGTCAGCTAACTAAAAATCTGACGATCTTATATGACGGTGACAGCGCCGGCATCAAGGCTGCGCTTCGCGGTCTGGATATGGCGCTGGCGCAGAGCTTTAACGTACAGCTGGTGCTTTTGCCGGAAGGCGAAGATCCAGATAGCTTTGTGCAGAAGCTTGGGGCTTCACAGTTTCATGAGTATGTAAAAAAGCATAAACAAGATGTAATCGGCTTCCGTTTGGAAGTAGGCCTGAAAGAGGTTGGCACCGATCCGGTAAAAAAATCGAAGCTGGTCAATGAAATTGCCGAGAGCATTTCGCGTATTAATAAAGCGGAAGATTTTGCCTTGCAGGATTATTTTATCCGTACTGCTGCAACTAAACTGGCCGTCGATGAAAACGGACTCGTAACACTGGTCAATAAATATATCCGTGAACGCCTCGATCAGGAAAAACGCCATCGCGATAATCAGCAGGCACGCATTCCTGAGCCGGGTCCGGAGCAGTTTGCAGAAGACGAGCAGTCGCACAATATCCCTTCGGCGCAGCCAAACGATGACCCGCAGGAGTGGGAACTGGTGCGGGTGCTGCTGGAGCACGGCTACAAGCCTATGGAAGAAAATGGAAACGTTGCCGCTGCTATTAATGAACGGATCGATCCCGAACTGATCGACAGTAGTCTGGCCAGACAGATCTACGATCATTATTATAATTACCTGGCGTCCTATCATAATGCTCCGGAGCTGAGTTATTTTACCAATTTCCCCGATACGGATGTGCAGCAGAAAATGACTTCTTTATTGCATATCAGAAATGATATCAGTCCCAAATGGAAAGAAAACTACGGCATCGAAGCATTACACGGTGATCTTAACTACATCAACGAAGTAGAAAGCTGTCTTACTTATTTTGAGCTTAAAAAGCTAAAAGCCGTACTGGCCGAAGTATGGGCGAGAATAGGGCAGGAACAAGATCCCCAACGGATGATGATCTTACAGCAAACATTGATTCAGCTCAAAAAAGATGAAGCGGAAATCCTGAAGAAAAACGGAACCGTAATCGTAAAGATCCAAAAGTGATCGCTGATTTCGGGATGTCTTATTCGTAGCAAACATTGAGCGGCAGCGTTTTCATGCACAATATTGTCGAAATTCGCCATTACTCAAGAAATCGGCGATTAAAAAATCAGGCATCAGACATTTTCCCTAATTTCATCTTGCATATAAACTCCTTCCTATGCGTCAAGCCGCCTTTTTACTGCTGTTGATTCTGTTGAGTATAAAAATTACAGCGCAGCCGATCGTTTATGTGAAGCCCAAGGCGCCGGCCAGTGAAGACACTGTGTTTAATCAAAGTTCCGGCATCAAATCTATTTCCGTTACAAAAAACAATTTAAAACGTCTGACGAATCTGGGAGCGGTTTGGGGATTCCTTAAATATTATCATCCCGCTGTTTGTTCGGGGCAATATAATTGGGATGCACAGCTATTTCGTTTGCTGCCGGGCTATCTTGGTGCACCGACCGATGCGATTGCTTATAAGCTGATCGAAAATATGGTAGATAGCTTAGGTGAAGTAAAACCATGTAAAAAATGCAGTGAAAAAGAAAAAGGAGAAGTACTTAAAGCAGACTATGGACCTATTTTCGACGATCATAATTTGCCGCTGTCGCTGGTAGCGAAACTGAACTTTATCCGCGACAACCATTCGGAAGATGGGGAACATTATTACATCGCAAAAGTAAAAAACATAGGTAATCCTCAGTTTAAAAATGAAATCGCTTACAAACAGAACGCTTACCCGGATGCAGGTTTGCGTCTACTTGCCTTGTACCGTTACTGGAACATGATCCAGTATTTTTATCCGTATCGGAACCTGGTCGAAGCGAACGGGCCGTGGTCGGAAAAGCTGTCCCTGTTTATTCCGCGTTTTGTAAATGCAAAAAACCGGACGGAGTACACTTTGGTTTGTTTCGAATTAGCTGCCAGTATCAACGATTCACATGCACAAGCAATGTCTGAAAGCGGCGCTATTGAAAGCTATTTCGGGAAGTATATCCTGCCAGTCGAGGCCGCTTTTGTTGAAAATAAACTGGTTGTGACCGGCTATTATCTCGATACCCTGCATGTTTTCTCCAATTTCAAAAGAGGAGATATTATCGAGAAAATAGACGGAATACCTGTCGCTACACTGCTTAAAAAATATTCGCCCATCACGCCGGCTTCCAATGCCGCTTACCGGAAAAATCTGCTGTCACGACCGACAGGCGCATTGTTCCGGAGCAATAAAACAATAGCGCATATCGAAGTGAGAAGAAATGGTGTGCTGAAAAATATTATGCAGCGAAAATTCGATGCGGCAAGCTACCGTAGGGTATTGCATGAAAATGCTGCATTCCGCGTGCTGTCCGGTAATATCGGCTATGTTTACCCGGCTTTGCTGCAACAAGACGATATCAATAAAATCAAGGAAGCATTCCTAAATACAAAAGGACTGATTATTGATCTGCGTTGCGATCCTGCCACGTTTATGCCTTACACTTTCGGACAATGGCTGAAATGTGAGCCTTCTGTTTTTGCAAAAGCTTCAGCCGTTAGTTTGCGCAAACCGGGCAGTTTTTACACAGAAGAAATTCCGCCGAATGGTGAGAAAAACCCCGCTTGTTATGATAAACCGGTGGTGATTATCGTTAATGAAAAAACAATCAGTCAGGCAGAATTTACCGCGATGGCATTGCGGACGGCTCCGAAGACAATCATTCTTGGCTGTCAGACCGCTGGTGCAGACGGCAATGTTTCGGTGATCGAGCTACCCGGAGGAATTAAAACGGCAATTACCGGCATCGGTATTTTTTACCCCGATGGCACTACCGCTCAGAGAGCAGGCATTAAGATAGATGAACCGGTGCAACCTAGTATTAAAGGAGTTGCCGCGGGCCGAGATGAGTTAATGGAAATGGCGATAAAGCATATTTCCAGTGATTAGCCGCTAGCTGGCAACGTCAAACCACACAGGCGTCTTATCGTCACAGTCGCCGTTATAATTGATGGTCAGTTCTTCGTTTGCAGTAATATCGCGGACTGTTGTAATGGTAATCGTCTGGGCGTCATAGTCCATAAAATACTCGCAGTTGGCGTTGTAAGAATGATTGTAGATGGGCACATAGCCCAACGCCATACAACATTTCTTTTCGTCATCTGGCAGCCATTCGAAAATATAGTCATGTAGTAGCGTCTGGTCAAGGTGCAGGCGGTCGAGATTGTCCATGACGATGACCGGAGCGATTTCAATAACGGTATCTGCCGGAATGTTGGTAGCGGAAAATACACCTCTTCCTTTTCCCTCGATATCGTCGATATAAAGTTGATTGTAGATCATTATCAATGCGAAAATACGTAGTAATAGAGAACCTCGTCAATTTCCACCGCTAGTTCCGGAACAGCCCTGAAATAAAAAAGCACCTGCGTTGTTGCAGGTGCTTTTTTATTTCAGATTATTTTTAGTATTAAAACTCGTTTTTCGGACCGGCGAATACTTCTTTCTGCGCCAGTATCCCCATTTTGCCTTCTTTTTCAGAAACGATCTCCACTTTTACTTTTGTGGTGCCCGCGTCTGTGAAATCAAGTTGTTCGGCTGCGACACTCGCTAGGTCAATCAGACGCTGGTTGTTGGCAGCCATTCGGTCGTTGATGCGTACATAAACGATGCGGCCATTTGCAGTGTTTGTTACTTTAACATAAGTACCAAGTTGCAGTTTGTTGCAGGCCGCAGTGTATTTGTCGTTATCGAAGACCTCACCTGTAGCGGTGCGGCGGCCTTCAAACTTGTCGTGATAAAAACTGGCAACTCCTTTCTTACCGGGAGCGGCGGGCTTTTGTCCATACAAATGAAGACCAACTAAAAATAAAACTGTAGTTATTAACAAACGCCTCATACTCTATTAAGTTTTTGCAAATATAGGGGATAATATAGGAAAAACCTTATCTGTATGAGATTAATTATTAATATCTCTTGTTAAATTTCTGTGAACCCGGCCGGCTGCTTTTGCCTTTAAAATCGCCATAAGGTTTTGATCCTGAAGGTTTATCGCCACGGTTACGGTCGCGTTGTTCTGCCTCTTCGATACGTACTTTTCTGCCTTTAAATTTCTTTGTCGGGAGTACTTGCTGAATAAATTCAGCTGCACTTGAAGGTACATTAAAGAAGCTGCTCAGGTCGCGAACGGTTACACGATCGATCACATTCGCTTCCATATCGGTAGATTCTGTGATGAAGTGAACCAGTTTTTCCGGTGTCAGACCATCTTTCACACCCAAATTGATGAACAAACGTATAGAACGGGCACTGGAAGTAGCACGTGTATTTTGTTTTTCGTAACCGGCATTCAAATCTTCGGCATCGTTGTAAGCATCGATGGTTTCTTTGAGCTGCAGCCAGATCAGGCGACGAATCAATTCGTCTTTGTCCATGCTGTCGAAACGTTCATGAATACTTTGCTGATATACGTGTGCGAAATCGCTTTTCGGTTCGGCGTTTTCGATTTGCTCCAGGTAGTAGAACAAACGCTTGCGTACCACTTCTGCACCATCAGGAATATCGCTGCGGTGGAAACGAGATTTTACAAGACGCTCGATCTGACGGATGTTGGAGATCTCTTTAGGCGAAACGATCGACATACAAATACCGGATTTACCGGCGCGGGCGGTACGGCCACTGCGGTGCGTGTACACTTCCGGATCGTCAGGCAGTTCGTAGTTGATTACGTGGGTAATGTCGTTTACGTCGATACCACGTGCAGCCACATCTGTTGCAACAATTGCCTGCAGACTTTTGTTTTTGAAACGTTCCAGTACTTTACTACGCATTTTCTGGTCCATATCACCGTGCAGCGGGCTCACGTGATAGCCTTGGCGCATCAGCTTTTCCGCAATATCCTGGCAATCTTGTTTGGTACGTGTAAAGATGATACCGTAAATACCCGGTGCGAAGTCGAGGAGACGACGCAGCGTTTCAAAACGGTTGTGGTGATTGGTTACATAATACTGGTGGTCAATGTTTTCGTTGGTAGTATTTGCTGCCGCAACGGAAAACTCTTCCCATTTGCTCATAAAGCGTTTGGCAATACCACGCACTTCATTGCTCATTGTAGCCGAAAACAACCAGGTGTATTTACGAGCCGGCGTGTTTTTCAGGATAAAATCGATATCCTCACGGAAACCCATGTTCAGCATTTCATCGGCCTCGTCAAGTACTACATACTCAACCTGGTCCATCGATAATGCTTTGCGTTCCAGCAAGTCAATCAGACGGCCCGGGGTAGCGACTACCACCTGGGCGCCATGTTTCAGTTCGCGGATTTGCCCGCCAATTGGCACACCACCATATACGGCAACTGTTTTCAGTCCACGCATGTGTTGGCCATATTTTTTAAACTCCTCCTGGATCTGCATACACAATTCGCGTGTAGGACTAAGAACCAGGGCTTGCACATGTTTCAGTGCAACGTCAGTATGATGCAGTAATGGAAGACCGAAAGCGGCAGTTTTACCGGTACCGGTTTGCGCCAGGCCTATGATGTCAGACGGATTAGATAAGAGTTGCGGTATTACTTTCTGTTGAATAGGGGTTGGTGTCTCGAAACCCATGTCCGTTACGGCACGCATCAATTCTTCTCGCATGGAGAAGGAAGAAAAAGAAATCATTCTAAGAACTTAAAAGTTTGAATTGAGGGCGCAAAGATAGCGTATTTTAAGGTAGAAAGTTTTCTATGTATGTTTTTTTTCTTAAAGATTTAGTTATTTAATTCAATTGAAAGTGTATAGCGCTCGATTAACGGTGACCGAATTTGCACCTTTTCCACTGAGCAGCATGTGGTAACTGGCAAATCAACAGGCGATACAGTATTGAACAATCGACGATGGCACTACCATCAATTCGACGCTATAAAATCGAAAACGCCTCGATAATGCGAGGCGCTTCCGGTATAAAAAACGGCTAACTGCTACTGTTTATTGAAATAAGCGTCTGTTTAATCCTCCGGATCCGGCCCTATATGCGTTGCTTCAAGTGAATCTGTATCGTTGCCGCGCCCCATATGCACTTTCGGATTTTCACCAGTACCGGTGATCGTCATTGGAATGCCGATAATGCCAAACGGCGGCAGACCCAGGCGAAATTTAAGGTTCAGTTTGCCATCTAAACCCACCTGACCTTCAATACGCGGGCGGAAACCGAATACTTTCATTTTGGTGCGTTCGATGGTCATAATATTATCCGCGATTTTGGTTTTGATCTTCACTTCAGAAAGATCAGGATTATTAACGCTGTCCCGGCCAGTCGCTTTGCTCACGGCGCCAAACAGTTTGAGCCCGTTCACTTTTACTTTTTTCAACGATAACACACCGCCACCTTTCAGCGTAGGATAAACCGGCATCATATTGGCATCCAGTTTACCTTCCAGTTCATAATTGAGAGAAATGATACCTTCTGCTTTTCCCGCCGCCGGCGCCAGTTCTTTAAACACTTTGATCTCGTTGTAGGCACGCTTCACATCAAAATCCTTCGCATCGATTTTGTATTTGAAGAATGCTTTTTTCGGTGTAATGCTGCCATAAGTTGCGTCCATCACAAATGGGGCGCCTACAAGGGTAAAGCCGGTTTCTGTCAGGAATAATTTGCTGCTATCGATGCGCATATGACCTTTCACGTCGGAAATGGTCATGCCATTATACAGCACTTTTTTCACCGCCGCATTAAATACCAGCGCAAGATTGGATGGCACTACGACTACACCGGTATTGTCGCCGGCAGTAGATGCCGCTTTTGGACTGGCGGTAGTTTGCTCGCTGGCGAAGGCTGTAAATTCATCTACTACCACTACATCGCTTTTCAAGTCAAACTGCCCTTGCAATGGAGCTTTATCATTCATCACATAGTTAAGCACATTGCTGAGATAACCGTTCAATGTAAAATGGGAATTGCCATACACCGCATCAAACTGTTCAAACCACATTTTGTCTTGCTTGAAACGGAATACGCCGGTTTTGATTACAAACGGTTTCGGAAATTCTTCCAGTGTAACCGTGATATCTTTCAGGGTCAGCGTACCCGAATTATGCAGCCGGTCGTAACGGCCTTTCGTTGCATCGCTTTGCAGCCCCTGCAGGGCCAGGCTTGCTTTGATAAATCCTTTTACATCGAGTCCTTTCTGGGAAAATACTTTGTAGATTTTGCCGACATCGAGCGTGCCGCTTGATTTGACCCAATAGCGCAGATCGTCAAAATTTTTCAAATCTGCTTGTATGGTAAACGGCAATCCTTCAAACAGGAAAGAAATGGGCGTCACTTTTACAGCCATCGATTTCATGCTGCCGGTAGTATTCGTAATGGTTGCGCCTACTTGTATCTGCTCTATCGGATGCGGGTAATATTTGGTTTTCACGCGGCCGTCTTTCAGATCGAGTTGTATTGTGGTAATCGGGAACTGATGTTTTGCAGGAACATAACGTCCTTTGATATTGCCATCCACATGGAGATGCCCAGCCAGTTCCATGCTGTCGAGCGGATAAAATTTCTGAATATCCGCGAGGTTCAGTATCGATTGGATATTGCCTTCCATCGAGTAGTCTGCCATGTTTTTAATATGGAAGAAGCCCTTGATGAAATTATCCATTGCGGTAGCATTCAGATTATCGAGGTTGAGAACAGTATGTTGATACACACTATCCGGGCAGGATGCGTTGAGATTAAAATTGATATTGCTGATGCCTTGCGGAAGCGAAGCATATTTAAAATATCCGTTTTGCATGGTCGATTGCAGCGTAAAAGACGGAATGCAGGTAATTACCGTATCCACGTGCTGGCGAAATCCTTTCATGCTATAAACCACGCCTGTTCTGTATTTGCCGTTGGCTGTCAGGTTAATCGTGTACATGCCTTTCAGGTCATAAGCCTGCAACCCTATTGCGCGGTCCCATTTTTCGAGGTCTAATTTGGCATCCAGTTTTGCGTGCAGGTTAGAAACATTTAGACCCTGTACCCGTACAACAGAGTTGAAATAACCTTGTCCCAATGTAAAATAAAGACTATCCACATTTACATAAAGGCTGTCGGGATTGAAGTGCGGAAAAGCTGCACGGAAGTTGAGGTGTAAATGTCGAATAGGTTCGGGTGCTTTATCATAAGCAATTGAGCCATCACGGATTTTCATGTCGAAGCTGAGGCTCGGCATCGTGTTTGTATTTGCATCATAGATACCGGTCAATGCCATATTCATTTCGGTTTTACCATGTGCATCCGTTTTGGAAATCCAATCGGCATATTCCGGCGGCAAAGCAGACAATACATCGTGCAAGTCGGTTGCGTTAGAGATCAGGCGGAAATCCATGCTATAGCCTTCTTTCAGGAAGTCCACACGCCCTTTGAAATTTACAGGCAGCGTATTCAGCTTCAGGTCGTTTTTCTCGAAAATGAAAGACAGGGAATTGGTGTTGATTTTTGTAATGAGATCGGCATTTAGCTTTTTAGAATGGATATATTCCTGGCCCCCTTCGGCAAAAGAAAAGCTGGCTACGTTGATCTTTGAAATAAGGTCGAAAACAGATTGGCTGAGATCGCCCTGGCCCAGGTAGTTCAAATCCTGCGCAGTAATCAGCATCGGGATAGACCGGTCGTCATACAATAGATTGATATGGTCGAGCTGAATTTTTTCAATCTTCAGTGACGCACTGCTGGTATCGGTACTTGGGGTTTTGGCGGAAGGCGTCGAAGTATATACATTATAGTTGGCATTACCTGCCGAATCTACCTCTACATGGGCTGCGCCGTGCGATATGTAAATTTCGTTGATCTTGATCCGGTCTGAAAAAACGGTACCGAGATCAATGCCGAAAGCCACTTCTTGAGCAGCCAGAAGTGTGTCTTGCTGAAATGGCGCAGATCCTTTCAGTGAAAAATCGTGCAGGGTAAGCGTAAGGGCAGGGAAGTGGTTAAAGAAAGAAAGCCTGGCTTTGGAAAAATTGAGTTCACCGGTAATGGCGCCATTGGCCCATGATTTGATCTTTTTAGATACAAAGCCGGGAAATAACATCGGCAATAAAAACAGGAGGGCTATAATACTGCCCAGCGTAATGCCGGTTATCTTGAGTACTTTGAGAATAAGTTTCTTCATAAAATGGTTTAGCAGGGCATTCTCTTCACCGACTCTACACCTAATTTAAATTAATGTTTTCACAAACTATTTTTTTGGGCAAGATTTTTTTGAGAAGGCCGCGCAAAAGTACATTCTATTTATCGATTGAGGATGAGCGTCTGGAGATACACCGGGGAAAGCTAGGTGATTAAAGCGGTAACTGGTAGTGGAAGCTCCCGGGCAAACGGATCGTCCGTGCCATAATTATAGCGCTCATCCTGACGAAAGAGGGATTCTGCCGGAATGCAGAGATCCTGGTGACGTAGGAAAGGACCAAATGAATCATCATTGGCCTTGCACCGAAGTTATCCACCAGGTATTGCCGCTGGGATCAGTGATGCCGCAACTTCTGCCATATTCCTGGTCTGCGGGCGCCGCTATGGAACTGCCGCCTGCATTCAATGCTTTCTGGTAGGTTTCGTCGGCATTAGCTACATAAATAAAAAGCCCTGCCGGCTGCGGTGGATATTGGTCCGTAGCGTCTGCAAACATAATGGTGCTGTCGCCGATCATTATTTCAGCGTGTTGTATGACCGTTTCGGTACGCATATGTTTGAGCAGCAGTCTGGCGCCGAAAACCGTTTCCGTAAACTCCAGGAATTTTGCGGCTTCCTGTAGGATGAGATAAGGCATTACTACCTGGTTATTCGCTGGAATATTGAGTTTGTCTATAGTCATAGGAAAATGGATTTTAACGTTAGTAGACGCAATATGAGCTTATTATTTATACATTCAAAGAACTGTTATGTTTTTTATGTTGTAATACTGATTATGACTAAATAACGGGTTAGAGTATAATTTTATATACGGCGAACGGATTGTAGTCCTGGTTTACCTTTAGGGTAATAAATGCATCTGTTATGAAACGAATACTTTTCCTCTTTCTACTAGCAGGCATTTGGGGCATGAAGGCCTATGCACAGTCGCCCGTTCTACAATGGCAAAAAGCCTTGGGCGGCGGTGGTTTCGACCAATCTACTTCTATCTGCCAGACTAATGACGGCGGCTATGTGACCGCCGGTTATACGATGTCAAATGATGGCGACATCCCTGGGACCAATCATGGAGGTTTTGACTATTGGGTCGTTAAGATCGACTCTACTGGTAAAATAATGTGGAATTTTCTATTTGGCGGTAGCCTGGACGACTACGCAACTTCGGTGATCGCAACGACCGATGGTGGCTACATGGTAGCCGGTTATTCCAATTCTACCGACGGCAATATTACCAACAATCACAGTGGCTCTATCGACTATTGGCTGGTAAAGCTCGATGCCGAAGGACACCTTATGTGGCAACGCTCCCTTGGCGGCAGCCGCGACGATTATGCGGCAAACATTATACAGACTAGTGATGGCGGCTATGCCGTTTGCGGCTACACCAATTCCAATGACGATGATGTGAGCGGCAACCACGGCGCTTCTGATTATTGGGTCGTAAAACTCGACGGAGTGGGCAATATTCAATGGCAGGCAACCATGGGTGGTACTGCACTTGATAACGCAACCGATATTCGTCAGACGTCTGACGGCGGGTATATAGTGGTAGGCTATTCGAACTCTGGCAACGGCGACGTTACCGGCAATCACGGCGGCAGCCTGGATTACTGGATGACCAAGCTCGACGCAAACGGGTCATTGCTCTGGCAAAAATCAATTGGCGGCAGCGATGATGATCAGGCGGCTGCGGTACGTCAGACTGATGATGGCGGGTACCTGGTTGCCGGTTCTTCGAGATCAGCAGATGGCGACGCAACTTCAGGTCATACGGGCCGTGGCTACGATTACTGGATCGTAAAAACAGATGCCAGCGGTACTATTATGTGGCAACAGATTTATGGTGGTACCGGCGACGATTATGCCAGCGCTATGTGCCAGAGCGGGCGTGCTTATGTAATTGCGGGCTATTCCAATTCTATCGATGGCGATGTAGCAGGCAATCATGGCATCAACGATTACTGGTTAATCATGGTTGATCCTTCAAATGGTGGATTATATTGGCAGAAAACACTTGGCGGCAGCGGCGACGATCGTGCCAGCTGCATACAGCAGACCGTAAACGGTGGCTACATAGTGACCGGCTTTGCCGCTTCTGATGATTATGATGTAACCAATAGTCACAGTGTCGGCATTCCTGATTACTGGGTGGCAAAACTGAGGACCGACAATACGCCACCGCCTGTACCGACCGGCGTGACAACCATTTCGGGTGCAGATAAAATCGTTTTGTATGCAAACCCTTCTTACGGTACACTGAACTTCTTTTTGCCACCCGCTTCGGGCAATTACAATTTTGTATTGATAGACCTGAGCGGAAAACGAATATTGACCGAAAGAATCCTGGATAACCGTATCGATGCAAGCACGCTTACCAAAGGCTTTTATTTCTATGAAATTCTTTCTGACCGGAACGAAATATTAACCACCGGAAAAGTGATTTTACGATAATGAAGAGTTCCCGGCTAGGGTGGTTAAGAACGCAGACAGCAGCAGTCTTTCAGGGATTGTTGCTGTTCTGTTTTAAGGGGATGGGCGGTACAACTGTATTCAAGCAAAAAGCCGGACAATGTCCGGCTTTCGTATTTATTAACCAAATAAGAAACTTTTGAAAAGCTTGAAGCGAACGGCATGAATGAAGCCTGTTCCGCAATTCGAGCGATCTGCAATTGCAGATGATATTAGTCTTTGAGAACGCTGCGGCTGATAACGATTTTCTGTACTTCGCTGGTACCTTCATAGATCTGGGTGATCTTCGCATCACGCATCAGGCGCTCTACGTGGAATTCTTTTACGTAACCGTAACCGCCATGAACCTGTACCGCTTCGTTTGTAACCCACTGAGCAATTTCAGAAGCATACAGTTTTGCCATTGCAGCAGCGCGTTCAAAATCTTCATGCTGATCTTTCAACCAGGCAGCTTTCAGGCAGAGCAGACGTGCGCCTTCAATAGCAGTGGCCATGTCAGCCAGTTTAAAAGCGATAGCCTGGTGGTTCATGATTTCAGTACCGAAAGCTTTACGCTCTTTAGAATATTTCAGTGCCAGTTCGTAAGCACCGCTTGCAATACCCAGCGCCTGAGAAGCGATACCGATACGCCCGCCCGCCAGGGTTTTCATTGCAAATTTGAAACCGAAACCATCTTCACCGATACGGTTTGCTTTTGGTACTTTCACGTCCTGGAACATGATACTGTGGGTGTCGCTGCCACGAATACCCATTTTATTTTCTTTTGCACCTACGGTAACACCCGGCCAGTCTTTATGGACGATCAGTGCATTGATGCCTCTGTGACCTTTTTCAGGGTAAGTTTGTGCAATTACCAGGTAATAAGAAGCGGAGCTACCGTTAGTGATCCAGTTTTTAGTACCGTTGAGCAGGTAGTAATCTCCTTTATCTTCGGCGGTAGTGCGCTGAGAAGTAGCGTCAGAACCGGCTTCCGGTTCGCTCAGCAGAAACGCACCTATTTTTTGACCGGAAGCAAGTTCCGTCAGGTATTTTTGTTTTTGTTCTTCGCTGCCATAAGTTTCAAGACCCCAGCAAACCAGGGAGTTGTTTACACTCATACATACCGAAACAGAAGCGTCGATCTTAGAGATCTCTTCCATTGCCAATACATAAGATACCGCGTCCATACCGGAACCACCATATTTAGGGTCTACCATCATACCCATAAAACCGAGTTCGCCGAGTTTCTTGATCTGTTCTGCAGGAAACTTCTGGTGCTCGTCGCGTTCGATGACGCCAGGCAATAATTCGTTTTTGGCAAAATCGCGGGCAGCGGCCTGTACAGCTAACTGTTCTTCTGAAAATTGGAAATTCATATTAATAATATGGAATTACGGTAAAAAATGACGGTGCAAACGTACTGCATAAATTTTGAAAGCCAAAGTCCCTTTTGGAAGTTAATAGGCTAATGCATTAATTGGTTAATTCCTTAATAGGTTAAAGGGTTGATCGGTTGCAGCATTGCGGTAAAACTCCGGTACCGGTCCATATGGGCGAGCTTTGCGTTTTTTTAGAGAAAGCGTTAAACCTTTAGCCCCGGGCTGGGTCTTAGGTTCGCTTTTTGCATTAGTGGAGCAATTCAGAGAATTTATAGTTGTTATGAAACGGCATGCCCGATGCCGCTAAGAAATTTAAGGGCTGAGTTTTTTACTATCACCATGCGCTGCTAGTTAATTTTATAAGCCGGAGCAACTCTTTGCTGTACGGCTTTTTTCTTTTTCTGCCGGCGCACTTTATGGAATTGACGAATTTTCACATCTTTATGGCAAGAACTGCCATTTGCCGCAACCAACTAGATATGCCGAGTGCTCCGATGAAGAGCTGCTGAATGTTTACCGCCAGAGCGGAGACAACCAGGTGCTGGGCTTTTTACTGCAACGGTACACTTTGCTGCTGCTCGGCGTGGCTATGAAATACCTTAAGGACAAGGATGCTGCGCAAGATGCCGTACAACAAGTTTTCCTCAAAGCCATCACGCACTTGCCACAAGGCCCGGTACAAAATTTTAAAGGCTGGCTTTATATCCTGATGCGCAATCATTGTTTACAGCTACTGCGCGACAAATCTTACAAACTCCCGGAAGAAGCATTGGCCAATGTGCCGGCAAACAGCAATGGGCTGGAAGAAATAAAATGGCAGGAGTACACTTTAGACCAGATGAACGCGGCTTTGGCAGAATTGCCAGAAGAACAGCAGCAATGTGTCGTTTTATTTTATTTAAAAAAAATGAGTTACCAGCAAATAATGGATCGCACCGGATTAAGTTTTGCGCAGGTAAAGAGTTATATTCAAAACGGAAAACGGAATCTGAAAATTAATTTACTTAAGAAACTCGGAAAATCTTAAATGAGCGGCCTGCAGGATATATGGCAAAATGACGAACCGAACGGACTTTCACAGGAAAAGCTCATGGCTTACCTGGAAGGAAAACTGTCGGAAGAAGAAAGACATGAAGTGGAAGCATGGCTGGCTAACGAAGGTCTGGAAGCAGACGCCCTGGAGGGACTCATGGATATGCCGGTCGAGGAAGCACAGCAATCCGTTAACCGGCTTAATTTTCAGTTGAGACAACAACTGGCGCAAAAGCGTGAACGCCGCAAACGTTATATCCGCGAAACGCCCTGGAGCTGGATTGCCATCGGGGTCATTCTGATATTAGCAGCGCTTGCATTTTGGGTGATACATTTGAGTCTAAAGCATAAGGCTTAGCGCTACTATTCGGTTAAAGGACTAAATCGCCACGCCGTGCAATGGTCTTTGTGTTTTTTCAATTACCATTTTCACTGTTTAACGAACGAACCAACATTAAGCGTTGCGCGGTCCCAGCTCTATCACCTCGCAATTTTTCATGTCTTTCCCGTCTATTACAAAACGGATCAGGGTGCGGACTTTATGCCAGCCTTGTTTGCCCGCTGCACCCGGGTTCATATGCAGGCAGTGCAGTTTTTCATCGTACATTACTTTAAGTATATGCGAATGGCCGCAAATAAAAAGCTGCGGCGGATCTGCTATTAGCTGTGGCCGGATGGCAGGGGCATATTTGCCCGGATAACCGCCGATATGCGTCATCAGCACATTCACTTCTTCGCATGTAAAGCGGATCGTTTCGGGATAGACCGCTCTGATCTCCGGCCCGTCGATATTGCCATAGACGCCTTTAAAAGGCTTGAATGCCGCCAGTTGATCCGCTATTTCCAGTGTGCCGAAATCGCCGGCATGCCATATCTCATCGCAGTTTTCGAAGTGTTTGAAAACCGCATCGTCGAGATAACTGTGTGTGTCGGAGATAAGCCCTATTCTTGTCATAAGTGTCGAAATTCAAAAGTATGCTTTATCAGTCGCTGCGCATGTTTTAAGTCTAATAGTACGCACGGTAAATGGGGTTCAAGGACAATAAAGATGCCGTCTTCTGATTGTTTCAAAAGATCGGGCGTGTCACACTTTAATTTTCATAACCACTTTTTTCACGAGTTCCGGTTCGTTCACGCAGATTTCCGGCATGTGAATATCTGTTGGGTAGAAAAGGATAAACATACCGGCGGAGAGATTGAGGTAATTGAGCATTTCCGGACGGTACAGCAACAGGTCTTGTTCTTCATTATACGGCGCTAAAGGCTCTTGTTGCAGCAGTGGCGCCCAGCCGAATTTTTCTTTTCCCGATACGATAAACTGGATGTCTATATACTTGCGATGTGTTTCCGGCTCGCAGGCTGCCTGTGGTTTGGTCATAAATTCATTAACGATCGCAAAAACAGCATCGCCTGTTACTTCATATTTGCCGGGCGCCATTGTTGTAAAATCCGTTTGTTGTAAATATGCCATGGCTTGCGCCAGACGATTGTCCAAGCCCGCATATCGCATGATATCCTGCAAATGACCAGTAACCATAATATAGATGTTGATCGTGCAAAACTAGCAAAAATGCTACTTGGTTGTCAGTGTTAACTAATTGAAAATAGAAGCAATATGTGGCGGTAGTAGTTTTTTTTACCTAACTTAAGGAATAGAAATTTTCACCGTTATGAATACTATACTAGTGGCCACTAATTTCTCCGCCACTTCGCGCAACGCACTCCACTACGTTTCTGAATTAATGAAAGGCCAGAACGATGTTTCCATAACACTATTGCATACTTACCTCATACCGATCACCTACACAGGCGAGGGCGTAGCGCTTACAGCCGTGAAGGAAGCACTCGATGAGCTGGAAGGAAAAATGAATAATGAGGCCGAATGGCTGCAGGAAAACTATCCGCAGTACACATTCAATACGAAGATACTGGTGGGCGACTTGCAGGACGGCATTGAAACTTTACTGGACGATACCGGCTTTGATCTGATTGTGATGGGCGCTCCAAGTGAATATTCCGAATTGACAGGCTGGGACAAAGATGTGTTAAATGTGCTGATCGAATTGCCGGTGCCCGTGCTTACCGTTCCGGCCCATATTCCTTATCAGCCGATTCAAAACATCGCATTTGCCTGCGACTTCCGCCAGAAAATAGAACATGTACCGCAAAATGGTGTACAGCGTATGAAGGAAGTAACCGGCGCACACTTGCATATCGTCAATGTAATAGCTGACCCCTCTCAGGAAAACGATCATTGGAGAACCGGTAAAGAACGATTGGAGCAGATCTTCGGCAATAACGACGTTACCTATCATGTAATGCGCGACGCGAAAGTGATCGACTGCATTATTCATTTTGTGCAGGAAAATAAAATCGATTGCTTGTTTGTAATGCCCGGCCGTCACGGATTTTGGTACAGTTTGTTTCACAAAAGCCATACCAAGCAATTGGCAAAACTGAATAAGCTGCCGGTAATAGCATTGCACGGACTTTAGCCATGGCTGAACACCTTTAGAATATCCGCCGCTTTTTGTCAAGGCAAAGAGCAGCGGATTTTTTGTGTGCCATGCTTTTTACTATAACGGTGCGCAAAAAGGTTTTTGTTGGGTTTATAAGTAGGGCGTTTGGTTTATCGCTACTGAATTTTTATTCAATGTTTCATCAACCGTATCGCAAAAATTGGGTAGTTCGACTAAAAAAATACTGGTTTTTACGGAAAAAAACGGGTATAAATACGTGAAAAATCCGTTTTGTAATTAAGTGTATTTTTTTTAATTGGAATTTGTTCTAGCTTTAAGCTTTCAATTCACCATCATTTCATTTCACCATCAAAAACAAAACAGACCATGAAAACAACGGCTCTGGAAACTACACCTACAGAGGTTACCACGTCTGATGACAGAGAGCAGGCTGCTCACAAAATCATCAAAAAGTATTCCGCAATTGCAGTTTCTGCAAGTTTTGTTCCTGTTCCCCTCTTAGACATCGCCACGCTGGCGGGTATTCAGCTGAAAGCCATTCAGGAAATCAGTAAACTGCACGGCCACGAGCTGAAAGAAAACGCCGGCAAGTCAGCGGTAACAACAGCTATCGCAGCATTGTCTGCCAACCCGGTTGCAAGAGTTGGCGCCAGCCTGCTGAAAGTAATTCCGGTACTCGGCGGCGCATTGTCTGTTGCCACTTTCCCTGCCTATGCTGCAGCATCTACCTATGCAATAGGTCATTTGTATCATAAACATTTTACAGAAGGCGGTACGGTGCTCGATTTCGATCCTAAACATGCGAAAGAGTCTTACAAAAAACTGATGAGCAAATACAAATCATCAGATGATACGGCTGCGCCTGTTGCTACGGCTTAAGCAAGTCTTGATTGAATCGGTTTAATGTTTAAAGTTTGTAAATAGGATCGTCTATGATGGTACTAGCATGGGGATTGTATGTCCTTTTTGCAGCAGTGATCGCTTTTTTGCTTAAAACCAGAAAAGTGGGATTCTGGGCTATGTTTTTTCTTTCTCTGATTTTTACACCGCTGGTAGTGGCCATTATGGGACTCATTTTCACGAAAGATCATCAGACCAAAGAAGATACGCATATACAAGCCGGATAAAAAATGAATGAGCTTTTCCGGCGCAGGTATCCTATATGCCAGGCTGCAGGGATGTAGCGAAAAATTATGCCGCGTCTGCATCAGCTGAATACTTGTGCAGGTGACGCAATTGCGCCGGTTTTTTTATTGCAGTTATTAAACGCAAGTAGCGAAAGTACAGCGTCCGGGGCGTCGTATGCCTGCCGGACAAGAATCATAATCACAACAACAGAACGAGAGGAAATATGTATCTGCTCGAATTATTAAAAAGGGAAACAGATGTTGATTTAAAACCACTCCTGCTTTTCAGTGTATTGTCGGGGGCGGCCAATGCTGCGCTGCTGGCCATTATCAACAGTGCCACCACCAATGGCGACAACCGGAGCGATGACCTCCGCCTGCTGATGATGTGTATCCTTTCCATTGCCATTTTTATCCTTACCAAAAGATATGTGTTGCGCAAAGGAGTGTATGTGGTAGAAGAAATGGTACGCAAGATCAGAGTGCGCCTGGTCAATAAAATCAGGCATTCCGAACTGACGATGATCGATGAGATCGGCAGCTCGGATATCTACGCCCGTATTACTAAAGATGCGGTACAGGTGTCGCATTCTGCCGAAACATTCAGCAACGGCTTTCAGTCGTTTATCATGGTCTTGTTTACCGTTATCTACGTGGCATTTCTTTCCCTGCCTGCATTCCTGATTATGGTGCTCTATTTCGTATTGGGCGTATATGCTTATTTGAGGCTGAGTGGCGTTGCCAACCGGCTGCTGGCAAGAGCCACCAAAATGGAAGGCGCATTTTTCGATGCGCTCGATTCTGTTTTATACGGCTTTAAAGAGATTAAAATAAACAAGAAAAAAAATCAGAGCCTGTTCAATCGGTTTGAGCATGTAACCGAGTCTACGCGTAGTTTGTACGTGTCGGCCAATTATAAATTTATTACCGCTTATATTTTCGCCCAGTCCTTTTTTTATGTGTTGTTGTCGGTGATCATTTTTATACTACCGATGCATGTGGTCATTCCGGCCGCGCACCTGATCAAAATCTCCTCGGCCGTATTGTTTATCGTAGGCCCTATGGAAACATTGGTATCGGCGATCCCGGTACTGATGGCCTCTAATGTGGCTGCTAAAAACATTATTGACATGGAGGAAAAGCTGGAGTCGAATATCGTTGCAAATGAGCTGGCACAGCTGAACAATCCGGACTATAAAGTACCGCCGCTGGAATTGAAAAATGAGATCCTCCTCAAGAATATCACTTTCCAGTATCCGCGCCAGGGCTTTGTTGTAGGCCCTGTGACCATGCATATCCGCAAAGGACAGATCACGTTTATATCTGGTGGTAATGGCGCAGGTAAATCGACTATTCTTAAATTATTCTCCGGCCTTTATCCGCCGGCTTCGGGTTATATCTGTGTCGATGATACCGTAGTTGACGCCAATAATTATTCTAACTACCGCGAAATGTTCTCCGTGATCTTTACCGATTTCTTTTTGTTTGAACGCCTTTACGGTCTCGAACATGTAGATATGAGGAAGGTAGACGAGCTGATGACTACGATGAATATCGATACGAAAACAAAGATTGTAGATCATGTCATCACCGAAAGAAATCTTTCGACCGGGCAGCGCAAACGTCTGGCTTTAGTGGTTTCCCTGCTTGAAGATAAATCTGTGTATGTGTTTGACGAAGTGGCAGCCGACCAGGATCCATCGTTCAAAAGATATTTCTATCGCGAACTGCTGGCCGAGATGAAGGCCCAGGGCAAGACAGTGATCGTGGTGACGCACGATGATTTTTACTTCGATGTCTGCGACCATCATTACAAACTGGAAAACGGAAAATTATATACCCACGCTGTTGCCGAATTAAAAACAGCCTAATTGAACAAAAAAATGACCAACATCAAGCAGCTGATACGAAAACGGTTATTAGGAATTATGGTATTCCTGATGGTCGCGGCTTTGTTATTACTGGCAATTGCACCAAATGTATTTAAAGTGGTGGAAGCAGGGCACGCAGGCGTGCTCTATCATACATTGGGAAGAGGTACCGTAACACAACAGGGAACTACCTATGGCGAAGGTTTACATTTTATCATGCCCTGGGATAAGCTCTATGTGTACGATGTGCGCATACAGGAAAGACATTGGCCGATCAAAGTGATCACTAAAGACGGACTTACTATTGAAGTGGAGATATCCATACGGTTCCATCCGAATTTCAATACCCTCGGCTTATTGCATAAATACCTCGGGCCCGATTACGTCAACACCGTGATTTTACCGGAAATAGCAGCAACCGCGCGCGACGTGATTGCGCTGTACCGGATCGATTCGCTTTATTCCGACAAACGGGTGGAAATACAAAGAACGATCAGCGACGTTGCCCTTTCCGAGCTCAACAAACAGGTAACACTCAATAATAACGAGCCAGAACCCAATCCCAACAAGGATTTTGGCATCGGCCGGATACAGAAATACATTTTGTTTGAAGATCTGTTTATTAAGAACATCGCCTTACCGGACACGGTAAAAACATCTATCGAACATAAAATTGTTTCAGAACAGGAGTACTTGCGTTATCAATACCTCATTGCTGCCGAAATACAGGAAAAAGAAAGAAAGCGGATCGAAGCGGAAGGAATCAGAGCGTTTGAAGACACATCGCATATCAGCATCATGAAATGGAGAGGTATTCAGGCTACAGAAAAACTATCGACATCACCTAATTCAAAAATTATCCTGGTCGGCACCGATCAAAAATTGCCGGTCATCCTGAGCGGAGAAGGTGGAACGAAGCAATAACAAGGTTGTATCCTTTTTTAAAATCAGAACTATGTCGCCCGCTGAAAACAACCTGGTCTCGATATTACAATATAAATCTCAGTCCGCTGCTGACAGGATTGCTTATCGCTTTATTGAAGAAGAAGACGAACCTGTTCAGCAACTGACTTACCATACACTGCATTTACAGGCTACCGCAATTGCCACTGCGCTGCGGAATCATTGCCGGAAAGGCGACCGCGTGCTGATGATGTATCAATCCAGCCGTGAATTTATCCCTGCTTTTTTCGGTTGTTTATATGCCGGTGTGATTGCCGTACCGGCTTACCCGCCGCGTAAAAATCACAATGCTGTTCGCCTGTTATCGATTATTGAAGACGCCGGTGTCAATGTCGTTTTATCTACGACGCAGATTCACCGGCAGATCGCTTCGCTCAATGAATACAAACCTTTATTTACGCAGGCTGCGTGGGTCAATACCGACGAAGTAAAAGAACAGACTCCTAACACGGCATTCGAGCCAGCAGCCGTTTCCGGCGATGATGTGATGTTTCTTCAATACACTTCCGGGTCGACTGGGAAACCTAAAGGTGTTATGGTGACGCATGCTAATATCTGGGCCAACCTCGGTATGCTGTACGAAGCGCTCGAAGTCAACGATGACAGTGTATATGTGAGCTGGCTGCCTTATTTCCACGACATGGGGCTGATCGGCGTTATTCTTGAAGCGATGTATGCAGGCGTGCCGGCGGTGATGATGAATCCTGCCTATTTTCTACAGAAACCGCTTCGCTGGCTACAGGCGATCAGTGCATATGGTGGTACCGTAAGCGGCGCACCTAATTTTGCTTACGATCTCTGTGTCGATAAAATCAGGGATGAAGACCTGGAAGGAATTGATCTCAGTACCTGGAAAGTAGCGTTTAATGGCGCGGAGCCTGTGTCTGCAAAGACTTTGGACCGGTTCTATAACCGTTTTAAAAAATACGGGTTTAACAAAAGAGCAATGCTGCCGAGCTTTGGATTGGCAGAAGCCACTTTGTTTGTAAGCGCAGAGCTGAAGGAGGATGGTCCCGGTATTTTGCAAGTTGATGCCAAGTCCTTGCAGCAAGGACAAGTGGAGACAAACGAAATGGCGCAGACCGTAACGATTGTTTCTTGCGGTAAGACTTGCCGCAACCATGCGCTGGCAATCGTTGATCCGGCTACCGGCTTAGTTTGCGCAGACGGGCAAGTGGGAGAACTCTGGTTCAAAGGAGCAAGTGTTGCCAAAGGGTACTGGAATAAACCCGAAGAGAGCAAAGGCGTGTTCGAAGCGTATATTGAAGCAGGCGACGGGCCTTATCTGCGTACCGGCGATCTCGCTTTTTTATTCCGCGGCGAAGTATATATCACGGGTCGTCTCAAAGATGTGCTCGTAATTCGCGGTGGCAATTATTATCCGCAAGACCTTGAACTAGCCTGTTGGGAGAGCCATCCTTACCTGGCAACCAATAGTGCAGCGGCTTTTACCATCGATACCGAAACCGGTACACAGCTGGTGATCGTGCAGGAAGTGCAACGCACAGCTGTAAGAAATTTGCAGGCGGGTGCGTTGTTTGAAGCAATCCTTTCCAATATCGCTTCGCAATACCAGTTGCAGGTATTCGATATTTTATTGTTATCTCCCGGAAACGTGCTGAAGACATCGAGCGGAAAAATTCAACGGCAGGCAAACAAACAAGCTTACCTAGACAAGGATTTTAAACCATTGGCACAATGGCGGCAATCCGGGATGTCCATTGCTTCAGATCCTCAATTAATAAATAAAGCAATGATCCGTCCGCGCGAATTGGAAAATTGGATGCGCGATAAAATTGCAACGCTGGTACACTTGCCGGCAGACCGTATTCCACTAGATAGAGATTTCAGTTCTTTCGGTCTGGATTCGGTAGGCGCTGTACAATTGAGCGGAGCTTTGCAAACATACCTGGGGATTTCTGTGCCTCCGGGTTTGGTTTATGATTATCCATCTATCATTCAATTGTCCGGGCATCTTCTTACAACAGCGGTAACGACTGCCAAACAGCAGACGTTTTCATCTGAAGATAATGATGTTGCCATTATTGGCATGAGTGGCCGTTTTCCAGGCGCATCCGATCTGCAAGAATATGAACAATTATTATTCCGGGGCGAAAATAAAATAACAACACCAGGTGTCGATGCACCTACCGATGGCAATACCAGGAAAGTCAGCTATCGGGCGGGCTATATGCCGGATGTAGATTTGTTTGATGCCTCTTTTTTTGAAATAGCGCCTAAAGAAGCAAAATCGATAGATCCGCAGCAGCGGCTGATGCTGGAACTTTGCTATACGGCAATGCAGCATGCCGGTTATGCACCACAACAGCTGAAAGGTTCCGCGACAGGCGTATTTATAGGCATCAGCAATTTCGACTACGCACAGCTTTCTTTGAAACATGCGCAACACAAAAGTGCTTATTTCGGCACCGGTGTGGCGTTGAGTATAGCGGCAAACCGCGTATCTTATTTTTTTGATTTCAAAGGGCCGAGCCTAGGAATCGATACAGCCTGTTCTTCATCGCTGGTGGCCATACACCAGGCAGTGCGCAGTATTCGTTCGGGAGAAAGCAGCATGGCCTTAGCAGGCGGTGTGAATCTGATTCTTTCAGATACCGTTAATGAATACCTCGATGCAGGGCAATTACTGGCCAAAGACGGGCACTGCAAAACATTCGACGCGAGTGCCGATGGTTATGTACGGGGCGAAGGGGCAGGTGTACTTTTGTTGAAGTCAAAAAAACAAGCCATTAAAGATGGTGACCAGATAATAGCAGTTATCAAAGGCAGCGCCGTGGTGCAAGACGGTCACAGCAACGGCCTGCTGGCGCCTAATGGTGTATCGCAGCAACAGGTGCTCCGAAATGCATTGGCCGATGCGCAGGTAGACCACGATTCCATTTGTTACGTAGAAGCCCACGGTACGGGTACGGCTTTAGGTGATCCTATAGAGGTATCTGCTTTAGATAAAGTATTCGGAACAGGCAGGGATAAACCTTTGCTCCTGGGTTCCGTAAAAGCAAATATCGGCCACCTCGAATCTGCAGCAGGTGTCGCCGGTTTGATCAAAACCGTCATTTGTCTCCAGAGAAAGCAAGTGCCGCCGCAGGTTCACTTTAAAACGCATAATCCAAATATATCCTGGGACAAGCTCTGTGTGCAGATTCCGGTAACCATAAGTAAATTGGAGACCGGCAGACAACCACTTCGTGCAGGCGTCAGTTCTTTCGGATTCGGTGGTACGAATGCTCATGTAATATTGGAGGAATATAGCGGAGCGGTACCAAAGGAGCACGATAATAATATTGCTTCCCCGCCTTATAGTTTATTTACTCTTTCTTCGAAAACACGGGAAGGGCTAGCGGCGCAAGCAGCATCACTGCTTGGATTTATTCAACATTCGTCTGATGTTTCATTAGACGATCTGGCTTATAGCCTCGCTAATACCCGCGATCATTTTACACACCGGGCCGTAATAAGGGGCCGTACTATCGATGAACTTCGTCGCTCCCTGGTTGATATAACACAGGAAAGAGACGAATCGCTTTCGGTGGTAAATGGCAATCCTGCCCTGCAATCAGGTGGTACCGCTTTTTTATTTACGGGCGGCGGCGCACAATATGCCGGCATGGCGGATGCGCTATATGCCAGTCAGCCGGTGTTTAAGGCCGCGATCGACGAATGTATCGCACTCGCGAATCGTTGGCTGGAAAAAGATTTAAAAGAAATATTGTTTGCCGGTCCGGGAACAGCTGCCGATCTGTTGCTAAACCGGATTGATTATATGCAGCCGGCGTTATTTGCCTATGAATACGCCATGAGCCAATTGTGGATGTCCTGGGGGATAATGCCCGATGTATTGATCGGGCATAGTTTGGGTGAGATCGTTGCCGCTTGTATTGCCGGGGTTTTTAGCCTTGAAGACGGCATGAAACTGGTTTGTGCACGTGGCCGGTTGATGCAAAGTCTGCCTCCCGGTGGGGTGATGATTTCGCTGCAAGCCGGCGAAGCGGAAGTGACCGAAACGATCGGCAACCTGGTCGACAGGGTTTCTGTCGCAGTTGTCAACGGTCCGGACCAGACGGTCATTGCCGGCGCAAAGAATGCCGCTGAAGCAATCAAAAAACAATTCGACGATAGAGGCGTCAAAACCAAAATACTACAGGTATCGCATGCTTCTCATTCTGTACTGATGGACCCGATCCTGGAAGAATATGCGGTAGTGCTGGGAGGTATTCAATTCAACGCGCCAACCATAACATTGATCAGTAATGTTACCGGGAAAGCCGCAGACGAAACGATCTGCACTGTTTCTTATTGGGTAGCACACCTCCGTAATACGGTCCGTTTCTCTTCCGGTATACAGCAATTGGAAACACTGGGCATTCGCAGTTTTATAGAAGTGGGGCCGCATCCTGTGTTGCTGGGAATTGCCAAAGAATGTATGGCGATTGCAGCAACGGCAAGTTGGCTGCCTTCATCAAGGAGTATAGATCAGGATGTGCTGTATGATAGCCTGGCGCGTTTTTATACAGCCGGCGGCGCGGTTGACTGGTCTGCATACTACAGAAATATGCCGGGACAGCGCATTGCTTTGCCAGCTTATTCATTTCAACGAAGCTCTTACTGGATCGATACAACGGTCACAGCTCAAAGCAATACACCTGCCGGCAAACTGCTGCTAGGTCATAAAATAGATGTAGCGGGTAATACAGCCGTGTACGAAACGGTTGTAGATCTTCAGCGTTTCGGTTATCTATCCGGTCATCAAGTAATGGGTAAGCTTATTGTTCCGGGCTCTTTTTTCTGCGATATGGTACAGGCATACCTGGCTATACAGGGTGCTGATTTTGAAATAGAAGAACTATTATTTGAGCAACCATTGCTGCTCGAAAGTGCAACGCCGGTTCATTTACAACTATCGGTACAGCAGACGGGCGATCATAAAATGAAGTTTACGATTCATGGCATCGATCCGAAAACATCAGACGAATCATGGATCAAGCTGGTAAATGGGACCCTTAGTTCTGTTGGTAGCAAGGAGCAGTCTGCACCTTCGCTCGCGGCAGTGAGGAAATTATACAGACAAGCGCTTTCTCCGGCTGAGCTCTATGAAGATTATATGTTGAAGGGCATGGCATACGGTGTTTCTTTTCAATCGGTAACGGAGCTGTATAAAAATGAACAGGGCATATTGGGGAAAATCATGCTGCCGGGAGACATTACAGAGTCGGAAACGACGGGATATGAATTACACCCGGTATTATTGGACGGCAGTTTTCAGTTGCTCAACGCTTTGGTTGGTGATAGTACAAACGCTTATCTGCCATTCTCTGTCGAAGGATACCATTTGACAGGCAATGCTAATAATGCCATTTGGGCAGCGTTGACGATTCCCGGTACGCCTGCCGTGAAAGAAACGCTGACCGCCACGCTCCAACTCTGGAATGAAGAAGGCGACTATATTGGCAAGATAGACCGGTTATCTGTAAGAAAAGCAAATGCAGTGCTATTTGATAATGCAATAAGGCACGATTATGAATATCGTTTGGAATGGAAGCAGGTGGCGCCGGAATATAAAAAAACGAGTCCATTAAACGGGGAGCACTGGCTGATTATAACCGAAAATCCAACAGCGGATACGATTGCGAGCTTTGCGGATCAATTGAAAATACAAGGCGCAAGTGTTCGCATTTCTTCGGACATACGCTCGATTACCGATCCTACAGCCAACAAGATTGTGTGTTTCTGGGATCGTGCAGCAACCGGTAATTTGGCCGGTACAGCCGAAACTAATGTATTAAATGGCCTGGCCCAATTACAGCATTTTATCTCATTACACCAGAATGGCGCTGCTAAACCAGATAGCTATTGGTGGATTACCGTCGGTGCCAACCTGTTTGAAAACGATATAAAACCGGATCCATCTGCGGCACCTTTATGGGGCGTCGGGCGCGTATTCATGCGTGAACATCCCGAGGTACATTTTAAATTATTGGATATAGGCTCGTCGGGAGATGCAGCTGAAATCCTCGGTCTGATTGCAATGGAAGAATCGGAAAATGAAATGGCATTCCATCAGGGACAACTATATGCATTGCGGCTCGTACCGGGTTTGCAAGCAGACAAAACAAAGCTTCCCGGTAACAGGCAATTGCTTTTTTCTGAAGGCGGTTTTGATACCCTTTCATTTGATCTGGTGCCAGAAAAAGAACTTGGGGCTACGGAAATTCAGATTGCGGTGGCATACGCGGGGCTCAACTTTCGGGATATATTCCGTGTGCTTGGGCTGATCGCAAAAGATAAAGGGGAACTGGGTGGCGAATGTTCCGGCATTGTAACAAAAGTAGGCGACGCGGTAAAAAATATAAAGATAGGCGACGCGGTAATGGCACTCGCAGAAGGCAGCTTCGCACACACCGTTACTACCGATTACCGGTTAGTAGGGAGGGTGCCGGGTAATATGAGCTTATGCGAAGCAGCTACTGTTCCGATTACTTTTTTAACAGCATGGTACGGATTGAAAATACTGGCTGACATGCAGCAGGGCGAAAGGGTTTTGATCCATTCGGCAGCCGGTGGTGTTGGTATGGCTGCAGCACAGATTGTACATCATTTTGGTGGTACTGCGTATGGTACGGCCAGCCGGCACAAATGGTCTGATGTTACGAAGCGGGGTGTAACGCATGTTTACGATTCCCGGACACTGGATTTTTACCAGCAGATTTTAAATGATACGGACAATAAAGGGATTGATATTGTACTCAATTCGTTTATTGATCAGTTTGTGGACCGTAGTCTGGATCTGCTTGCTGAAGGTGGTCGTTTCCTGGAAATCGGCAAACGGGATATCCGCGACACAGCGGAAGTTCGTGAAACGCATCCAGGCATTTTTTACGAGGCGTACGATCTTATTTACCTGATGCAGCACCAGCAAAGCCTTATTCAGGATATGTTCACAACCTTGTTGCCCTTGTTCGAAAATGGAGCACTTCGGCCTTTGCCCGCTACTATATTTAATATTGATGATGCGCGTGAGGCATTTCAATTTATGTCGAAAGCAAAGCATGTCGGCAAGCTGGTATTGGCGATAGCGGAACCGGAAATCAAGCCGGCATTTCAATTGCCGCAGCAGTCGACAGTGTTAATCACTGGCGGATTGGGGGGACTCGGGATTGAATTAGCACACTATCTCTCGAGAAAATATAAAATAGCACACTTGATTCTGGCCGGTAGAAAAGAACCTTCGGCCGGATTAATGCAAGCCATACAACTATTAGAACAATATGGAACGCAGGTGACAACCGTTTCGGTTGATGTAACGGACAAAGCTGCCTTAGCTGCGATGATTGCAACCATTCCTGCCCGATATCCATTAAAAGGGGTGTTTCACTTAGCGGGTATGCTGGATGATGGCCTGCTCACAGAGCAATCGGAAAGCCGGTTTATGAACGTGCTGTCGTCTAAAATTCGCGGGGCATGGCATCTACACGAGTTGACGCAAACGCACGACCTCGAATTATTTGTTTTATTCTCGTCAGCAGCTGCCATACTTGGTTCTGTCGGCCAGAGTAATTATGCGGCTGCCAATGCGTTCCTGGATGGGCTGGCAATCTATCGCCGGGCAAATAATCAGCCGGCATGTTCGGTCAGTTGGGGCCCCTGGGCTGCAACGGGCTTGGTGCATCGTATGGGCGAAGCACATCAGCAACGTATCCGGAAACAAGGTATCGGACTGCTCTCCAATGAAGAAGGGATTGCTTTGCTGGACGACGCACTGCACAGCGGGCAGACACAACCGGTCGTGTTGCCGCTTTTAAAAAATAAATTGACCGATATATATGATGCCGGGGGAGCCGGCCTTCCATCTCTTTTTAAAGATTTGTTGGAAAGCACGCCAAAAGGAGCCGGCAAAAGAGAATCAGCAACATGGGTAAAACATCTGCTGTCTCTGCAACCAAAGCAAAGAACCCAATTCTTGACCGAAACAATACAGCAGGAAGTTGCACGCATACTTTCGTTGCCCGATGCCCGGAAAATTCATCTCGACAAATCGTTACAGGAATTTGGTATGGATTCGTTGATGGCCGTGGAATTACGTAATAAATTATCGGCACTTATCGGCAAAAAACTGCCGGTCTCTTTACTCTTCGATTATCCGAACATATTGGCATTGGCCGGTTTTATCGACGGTCAGATCGGGCAGGAGGCGCAACAGCAGCCCGATCGTTCTGGTGCCAGAAAGGACGCCGGTTGGCGAGCAACAGTTTATCGGCAATTACTGGCACAGTTGAAAGAAGCAGGTAATGGCACGGAACAGGATTACCACGGCGCAGTGCATAAAATGCTGGATGAGCTGGATCTGATGATGCAGGTAACGTTAAATGGAACACCTTCCCAAGCGCCCGATGCGTTAGACAATCTGTCACTCGAGGAATTGGAAAACGAATTAGAAAATGAACTGAGAAATATTTAGTACGCGAATAAAATATCACCACACCGAGAACAATACAATTACACATTACCATGAATACACAGGAGGATAAACTAAAGAAGGCCTTACTCGCGATAAAAAAATTAAAACAACAACTGGAAGAAGCCAATAGTCCGGAACCAATTGCGGTTGTGGGTATTGGATGTCGCTACCCGGGCGGCGTTAAAGATGCAGACAGCTTTTGGCAACTATTGGAAAATGGTCGCGATGCGGTGGGGGAAGTGCCTGACAGCCGGTGGAATATGGACGAATGGTTTCACGAAGATGAAGAAGTGGCTGGTAAAATGTATTCACGCTGGGGCGGGTTTCTTTCGGACGATATCACCAGTTTTGATCCCGAATTTTTTGGTATATCTCCACGAGAAGCCCCAAGCATCGATCCGCAGCAGCGTTTGCTGCTCGAGGTTGCCTGGGAAGCTTTCGAACATGCGGGCCTCACGCAGTCTGCTTTGCGCAATAGCGACACAGGAGTATACGTCGGTATTTGTGGAAACGATTATCAAATCAAAGCATTGGCCGATCCTGCAAAGATCGATGCATATTCTATTTTAGGTACGGCACACAGCGCCATCGGCGGCCGGTTATCTTATACATTTGGTCTCAAGGGGCCGAATATAGCGGTAGATACCGCGTGTTCCTCTTCGTTGGTAGCAGTACACACGGCCGTGCAGGCTTTGCGGAACAATGAATGTAAACAAGCAATTGCCGGTGGCGTCAGTATTGTACTGCAACCGGAGGGTACCGTTTATTTCAGCAAGTTGAAAGCCCTTTCTCCTACAGGTCGTTGCCATACATTTTCGGATAAAGCAGATGGATTTGTACGCGCTGAAGGTTGTGGTATGATCGTGTTGAAACGCTTGTCAGATGCACGTCGCGACGGTGATAAAATATGGGGTCTGATTCGTGGCAGCGCAATTAACCAGGATGGGAACAGCCAGGGTTTTACCGCGCCTAACGGGCCGTCGCAACAAGACGTGATCCGTCGCGCATTGACGCAGGCAGGCGTTACACCGGATGCCATCAGTTATGTAGAAGCACATGGTACCGGCACTCTACTCGGTGACCCGATAGAAGTAGGTGCGCTGGCCGCAGTACTGGGCGCTGCAAGATCTTCGGATGCACCGTTATATATCGGCTCTGTAAAAACCAATATTGGTCACGCGGAGGGCGCGGCCGGTATCGCGGGCATTATCAAAACTTTGCTCTCGTTCGAGCACGAGTGCATCCCTCGAAATATTCATTTTAATACGCCGAGCATACATATTCCGTGGGGCGAAATTCCGGTGAAGGTAGTAGCAGAAAATACGGAATGGAAAAGGAACGGTAAAAGCAGGTTGGCAGGTGTGAGCTCTTTTGGTTTTAGCGGTACCAACGCGCATGTAGTGCTGGAGGAGGCTCCTGTAGCGGATACTACGGATAACGTGTCACGATCTGTTGAAGAGAAAGCGCAGCTTATTACGCTTTCCGGTAAAAAGAACGAGGCATTAAAAGCAGCTGCTACAGACCTGTTACAATATGTGAAAAATAATCCGGCACTTAATGTAGCAGATCTCGCGTACAGTCTCGCCACGGCAAAAACGCATTTTTCCAAAAGGTATGCCTGCGCGGTAAGCGACCTCGATACGCTGGTCGGGACGCTTGAAGCCGGCATTCCTGATGCCAGTGCCGATGATGCCAGCGACGGGAAAATCGCTTTTCTTTTCACCGGACAAGGTGCGCAATACAGCGGTATGGGTAGTGGTCTATATGAATCGCAACCCGTATTTCGTGCAGCCTTAGACAGGTGTGCCACCTTACTGGAACCGTTCCTGGAAGTCGACCTGCTGGATGTAATGTTTCGTGAAACGCATCAGCAATTGTTGTCTAAAACAGTTTATGCGCAGCCGGCTCTTTTTTCGCTGGAGTACGCTTTATACCAATTGTGGACTTCGCTGGGGCTTCAGGCCGATGTGTTGTTAGGACATAGTGTTGGCGAGGTAGTGGCCGCTTGTGTGGCTGGTGTCTTTAGTTTGGAAGACGCGGTTACATTGATTGCAGCGAGGGGCAGGCTCATGCAGGATTTGCCTGAAGATGGTGCCATGGCTACGGTTGCCGCTACAAAAGAGCGGGTAAGCAATGCGTTGAAAGGCTTTGAACAAAAGGTATCGATCGCGGCGGAAAATGCACCGGGTCAGCAGGTAATTTCTGGCGAACGCACCGCCGTGGCGTCGATTTGCTCAAGTCTGGCAGCTGAAGGAATACAGTCGAAACCGCTGGATGTATCCCATGCATTTCATTCTGCGTTGATGGAGCCGATGCTGGCGGCATTTAACGAGGTGGTTTCGAAGATACAGTTTCATGCGCCACAACTGCCGGTCATTAGTAACGTAACAGGATTGTTGTGTACGGATGAAATCGCGACACCGCAATATTGGGTGAATCATATTCGCGCTAGGGTTCAGTTTGCCCAGAGTGTGCAAACATTGGTGTCATTTGGCGTTACGTTAGCGGTAGAAGCCGGTCCACAGCCTGTGCTGACCTCCCTGGCGCAACAGAATGTGCCGGAAAATGCACCGGTAAACTGGATTTATTCGCTGAAGAAGAATACAAACGATACCGCAACATTCCTGCAAAATTTGGGTGCATGGTTTGAAGCTGGTGGCGAAGTAAACTGGGCTGAATTTTATAAAGACAACAAACGGAATAGAATTGCTTTGCCGAACTATCCGTTTCAACGAAAAAAATACTGGCTGGAGGAAACAATCACGCCGAAACAAAAATCCGCAACAGACGAAAACATTGCAGGCCCGAAACCGCAGCCGGCAATTGTTTCCGGAAACCCGGTGCAGCATAGTCAACTGGATGTAGACAATGTGACCGCACATCTGCGAGCCTTGATCGTATTGGTGCTGAAGATGAATGAAGATGAAGTATCCGATACGACACCTTTATTGGAGATCGGGGCCGATTCTCTGATCGTGATGGAACTGTTGAAGAAAATTGAGCGCGAGTTTAAAGTGAAAATTGCTGTACGCAGAATTTTCGAAGATCTGACAACGATCAAATTGCTGGCGCAATATATTGTAGCGCAACAAGCGCTTTCGACGCCTCCGGCAACAGCGCAGCCGGCGGCAGGAGCAGCTATGGAGCCTATTACAGCCAATGGTTTGAATAGTCGTTATTTGCAATTACTGGAAGAACAGCAACGCATCACAAGCGAGTTGTTGCATGTGTTGAAAGGGCAACCGGGTTCTTATGTTCCAACCACAAATATTGTTGCTCAAACAGCTGCAACCCCGGCTTTGCCGGTTGCGGACGGTCATACAAGAGCTACTGCTGTATTGCCTTCTTTCGGCGTGAAAGAGAAAACAGGATCGTCCGATAATCCTTATCTGCAAGCGTTTATTAAGATATACTGTGCGCGAACGGCGCAGTCGAAAGCATTTACGGATGCTACCCGGCCATTGCTCGCAGATAACCGTGCTTCTGCCGGTTTCCGCTTTTCCACTAAAGAAATGTTGTATCCAATCGTTGGTAAAACTTCGGCGGGTGCAAGATTTAAAGATATAGACGACAACGAATACATTGATCTGACGATGGGCTTTGGTTCCAATATTTTTGGACACCAACCGAAGTTTATTACAGAAGCCATACAATCACAACTGAATGATGGCATCCATATCGGGCCGCAATCTCATTTGGTGCAAGAAGTTTCCTCTTTGTTTACGGCGATTACCGGGTTAGATCGTGTATGCTTTGTGAATACGGGTACGGAAGCGGTAATGACCGCCATCCGCCTGGCGCGCAAGGTGACCGGGCGAAATAAAATCGTCATCTTCAATGGCTCCTATCACGGTCATTTTGATGGGGTACTTGGCGCATTCGATGAAGATACCCGGCAGGTGGAACCCGTTGCTGGTGGTATTTTACAAAATATGGTGCGCGATCTCCTGGTACTCGATTATTGTGCGGATCAATCGCTGGAAATGATTCGTCTGCAGGCCCATGATATCGCTGCAGTAATTGTGGAGCCGGTACAAAGCCGGCACCTGGAGATTAAGCCAGAAGCATTTTTAAAGCAATTGCGTACTCTTACGACAGCGCTGGACGTTCCATTGATCTTTGACGAAATGATTACCGGCTTCCGGATCTTGCCGGGTGGCGCGCAGGCTTATTTCGGCATTAAAGCCGATATCGCTACTTATGGGAAAATTGCGGGTGGCGGTATGCCGATTGGTGCGATTGCAGGTGATCGTAAATACATGGATGCTATCGATGGCGGTGCATGGCAGTACGGGGATAAATCTTTTCCGGAAGCGGATACAACTTTCCTCGCAGGTACGTTTTCCAAACATCCGTTGACGATGGCCGCCGCACTGGCGACTTTGAGACGCATCAAGGAATCTGGAACGAATGCTTATGAGCAACTGAACGAAAAAACGGCGCGTTTTGCGGAAAGACTGAATGCATTTTTTGCTGAAGAATCGGTAGCTATAGCAGTGCTGAACTTCGGGTCGCTGTTCCGGTTTACGTTCCAGGCCAACATGGATTTGCTGTTCTACCACTTGATCCGGTACGGGGTTTACGTTTGGGAAGGAAGAAACTGTTTCCTTTCTTTCGCCCATACAGAAGACGATTTGGAGCAGATCATCGATGCCGTGAAAAAAAGTATTCGCGATCTGAAGGCCAACGGCTTTCTGCCAACAGCTGGTGGTGCCGGCCCGGCAACAAAAGAAGACAACGACAAACTTCCGCTGAACACGGCGCAGAAACAATTATGGGTGCTCGACAAAATGAGCAGCGAAGGTGGACAGGCATATATTATTCATACCAACGTAGTGCTGAAAGGCGCATTGCAGAAGGATTTCCTAATTGAAGCCATAACGGAAGTAGTGGCGCACAATAAGGCGTTGCAATGTTGTTTCGATGAGGATGGCATGTATCACAGATTCCTGGAAAATGAACCGCTCCGGATTGTGGAGATTGATTTAACGGCATGGACCGGTGCTGAACGGGATGTGCAATTGCAGGAACACCTGGAGATACAAAGCGGCTTACGTTTTGCGCTCGACAAAGACCGCCTCATCCGTTTTCAGTTATTCAAACTAGACGAGATACACCATGTGCTTGCATTTCAGGCACATCATATTATTTGCGACGGGCAATCCACTGTTGTGATTATCGAGCAGATTGCACAGCTATACAATGGTAAGTGTAACGGGCAGAACGTAATACTGGAAAAAGATCTGGGGTACGAGGCTTCCATGCGGTTGCAACAAAAAGTATTGCAGGACGAAGAAATGCAGGCGCATGCAGCATTTTGGATCGAACAGTTTAGCGTCGGTCGCGAGGCTTTGAATTTTCCGTTCGATCACGTGCACGCCGACAATAGAAGTTACGCAGGCACATCTATTACAACGACGTTGGAGAAACGTACAATGGATGGGCTGAAGAAAATAGCCCAGGCAAATTTCTGTACGCCGTTTATGATCCTGTTTTCGGCTTATGCCACCTGGCTGCACCGCATGTGCAACCAGCAAGAGCTGGTACTTGGTTTTCCAACCAATGGCCGGGCATTTAGCGAGCATGGATTAGATACCGTGGTGGCTTATTACAGTCACTTGCTGCCGGTGGTTTCGCAACGAAGCGATGACGATACCTTTATCAGCTTTCTGAAGCGTACCACTGCACAGATTCTTTCAATCTTTGAACATGAAACATTTCCCTATGCTGAACTATTGCAGCAAATTGGCGCTAAACGTTTCGATCATGATCTGATCACTACTGTTTTTAATGTAGATAAAGTTCAGGACGCCCCCGTAATGACGGGCCTCGAAATCAGCTGGCTGCCGCAGGAAACGGCATTTACTAATATGGACTTCAAGATGAACCTAACCGATCTCGGCGATCAGTTTATTCTTGAATGTATCTATAGCGGTGCATTGTTTGACAACGGTACCATGGAAGGCTATCTGGATAATTTTATTCAGTTGCTCGAATCGATCGTCGCTCATCCTGAAACAAAAATTTCGGACCTCACTATTCTAACACCATCCGACAGATTAAAACAGCAGACGTTTAATAAAACCTTTGCCGATGTTCCGTTCAGTAAAACGCTTGTTGATCTGTTTGAAGCGCAGGCGAAAATAAATCCGGGTGCCACTGCTGTGGTATTTGAAGCGCGCGCATTGTCTTATGAGGTGTTGAACGGAAAAGTCAATCAGCTTGCGGCCTATCTTATAGATCGGTATCATATACAGGCAGAACAAGTTGTAGCCATTAAGCTGGAACGATCAGAATGGGTGATGATTGCATTGCTTGCGGTATTGAAGACCGGTGCGGCATTTTTGCCGATCGAACCAGACTTCCCGCAGGAGCGGATTCATTTCATGTTGCGGGACAGCAATGCAGTAGCCGTCATCGACCAGGACGAATTAGACGCGTTTGTTTCGGTTCAGGCGAATTACAGCCCCGAAAATCCACAGGTAAACATTGATCCTAAACAGCTTGCTTATATTATTTATACATCCGGCTCCACCGGCAAACCGAAAGGCGTTGCCATTGAGCACCGGAACATGATCAACTATATTCACTGGTTTTACACATCCTGCAATGCCGCTGATTTGAGTAGTTCTTTGCTGCTTTCTTCTTACACATTCGATGGCGTCTACACCAGTGTGTTCGGCACCTTGCTGTACGGTGGTGCTTTGCACATCCTGCCGCAACGCGTTGTGCACGATCCCGAGCTTTTGCTGGCTTACGTGGTGCGCAACGAAATAAGCTTTCTGAAGATCACGCCTTCTTATTTGCGCCTTGCGATACAAAGCCCTACGTTCGAACGGAGTTTTGCCAATGCCTCTAAGCTTTCGCTGATCGTTATTGGTGGTGAAGCCATATTCGCCTCCGACTTGCTCCGCATCGTAAATATTCGTCCGGATATACAATTAATGAACCACTACGGGCCTACAGAAGCAACTGTCGGCATGTGCGCTTATCCGATTCCATCTGGACAACTGCAGCAGTTTATCGATACTCCGGTTATTGGCGGGCCGGTTTATAATACCCAGGTTTATATTGTCGACAGCGCCATGCATTTAGTGCCGATGGGTGCCGTGGGTGAGGTGTGTGTGGCTGGCGCCGGGTTGGCCCGGGGTTATATCAATAATCCAAAGCTTACGGCAGAACGGTTTATCGACAACCCTTTCGAAGATGGCGGAAAATTATATCGTACCGGTGATCTTGGAAGGTGGAAACCCGACGGCAGCATTCAGCTGATCGGCCGTATCGATGACCAGGTAAAGGTCCGGGGTTATCGGATCGAGCTCGGCGAAATCGAGTCGATATTACAGTTGCATGAAGATGTGGCGCAGGTAGTGGTGGATACGACTCTGCAAGAAACAGGCGATCGTGCATTGGTAGCCTATATCGTCAGTGCTGCTGCTCTTGACCTGGCATCGCTCCGGAATTGGGTGAGCAGCTATTTGCCTTCCTATATGGTTCCGGCTTATTTTGTGGCTATAGATGCGGTGCCGCTTGGTGTCAGCGGCAAAGTAAACAGGAAAATGTTGCCTGCGCCGGAGCGGATACAGCATGATCCCGTGGCTTTTATGGCGCCGCGCAATGACCGGGAATCTTTGCTGGCGCAGGTTTGGGCGCAGGTATTAAAAACGGATGCTATCGGTGTTCATTCCAATTTTTATGAACTGGGCGGTGATTCTATTAAATCTATACAGGTGGCGTCTTTGGTAAAACAAAAAGATTTTAACCTGAAGATTGAAGATATTTTGCGTTACCCGGTATTGGCAGAAATGGCGGCACGTATGAGCAACCTGGTTCGGAAGGCGGATCAGTCGGCCGTTGAAGGTATGGTGTCGCTGGCGCCTATTCAGCAGCGCTTTTTTCAAAATACCGCTATTTCACAAAAGCAACATTACAATCAGTCGGTCTTATTGCAAGCCTCGACTCGTATCGATAAAGAACTGTTGGCAATTTGCATGGATCAGTTACTGCAACACCATGATACTTTGCGGATGGTATACCGGAACGAAGGCGGGCAGTGGCTACAGGAAAATAAAGGTATCGGCCATAAAGGATATAACATTAATTTCTTCGATCTCCGGCAAAGGGCCAATGCTGAAGAAATGCTCCGGCAGCGCTGCGAGCAGCTTCAAAGTTCAATACGTCTTGAAGACGGGCCGCTGGTAAAATTGGCTGTTTTCCGTTTGGATGAGGCCGATAAATTGCTGCTGATTGTACATCACCTGGTGATTGATGGGGTGTCCTGGCGCATTTTGCTGGAAGATTTTACGACCCTCTATACCCAACAGATAAATGGCGATGCGCTGCAATTACCTGCTAAGACTGATTCATTCAGACATTGGGTATTGTCCCTGCAAGAAAAAGTAAAGCGCGCTGAGATGGCTTCGGAGTATGGATTCTGGCAGGATGTACTGGCCAGCCAGGCTACTCATTTTCCGGTAGATTATGCCGGTGAAACATCAGATGAATTAAAAACACAGTCAATTTTACTCGATGAAGAAACGACGCATTTACTGTTAACACAGACGCATCGTGCCTTTGGTACAGATATCAACGAGGTCTTGCTGACAAGCCTCGCCTTATCCGTTCAGGAGATATTGGGTGTCTCGGACATGAATGTTTTATTGGAAGGACATGGCCGGGAATTGGTGGATGAGGAAATGGATATAACACGAACTATCGGTTGGTTTACTGCCGTATTCCCGGTGGTACTGGCTCTTGATAGTGCCACAGATGCTTTGTCGGGACTGGTTTCGGTAAAAGAAACCCTGCGGAAAATACCGAATAAAGGTATCGGTTATGGCATGTTGAAATATCTTGGAGCGGGATTCGATACGGCATTTGCACCACATATTGCTTTCAATTACCTCGGCGATTTTGGATTTGAGAGGACAGATAAGGAAAGTCTGTTTGTGCCGGTGGATGAATACCATGGACGTACAGAAGCCGCTGTTAACAGGGCGCACAATGCTTTGCTGGATGTTACAGCGATGATTCTATCAGGTACGTTGAAGATATCGGTTGGATACCGGTCCGATTATAACCTGGCTACGGTAAACGCTTTGATTGACGCGTTGCAGCGGAACCTGCAATCACTTATTCGGCAATTGTCCCAGATAACCGAAGTCTGCCTCACACCAAGTGATCTTAGTTTTAAAGGGCTGTCGGTGGCAGAACTCAGCCGGCTGAATGAATCGGGACTAGTGACTGATGTGTATTCATTATCACCTTTACAAGAGGGGATTTATTATCATTGGCTATCGGATCCCAAATCGACGATGTACGCCATTCAGCGCGCTTACCGTATCACAGGCGAAAAATTGAATGCGACGGTTATTCAGCGGGCTTTTGAATGGCTGGTGGATCGTCACGATATTTTGCGCACACATTTCGATCATCAGTCTGTCTATGGCAATCTGCAGGTTGTATTGAAAACAGTGCAGCCGCGGTTCCGGTTGATAGAGCTGCCGGCAGGACTATCTGCGATGGAACAGGAAAGCCGACTCGCGGTGATCAAGGAAAATGCAAGAGCCGAAGGTTTTAACCTGGAGCGTGGCTCACAGATTTATCTGATCGTAATTGAACGCGGCAATCAAGATTACGAATTGATCTGGGGCTATCATCATATTTTAATGGATGGCTGGTGCGCGAATATCCTGGTAGCTGAATTTGATCTGGCGTTAGAAGCATTTGCAAATAACAAAATCCCGTCGATCGCAGATCCGATCCCTTATGCGGATTATATCAACTGGCTGGGCGCTGTCGATAAAAACGCATCGCTCAACTATTGGCAAAACTATTTATCCGGTTACGAATCGGTTGCAGTACCGCCTTACAGGCGCGAATCCCCAAGCGATATGCCATTTGAGTTCAGACAGGAAATTTTGGAATGGACAGGGGCGGACTACAAACAACTGTCGGCTCTATGTCAACAACTGGGCATTACTGAAAGTGTGTTCATTCAAGGCGCCTGGGGATATTTGCTGTCACGCTACAACAATACACAGGATGTGGTTTTTGGGAATGTGGTATCCGGTCGTCCTAAAGATGTAGACGGCATCAGTAATATGGTTGGCTTATTTATCAATACCATCCCGGTACGGATTTCGTATGATGCGACGGCTACAGTCGCGGGGCTGCTGCAGAAAATTAAAGAAGAAGCCATTACAGGATTGGCGCATCACTATCTCAATCTTTCCGATGTTCAGAATACCAGTGTGTTGGGACAACATCTGTTTACGCATATCATGGAATTCGAGAACTATTTCGTCCGGGAGCAGGAGCGCAGCAATGGATTTGCTAAAACAGATATGGAATCATTTGAGCATACCCATTACGACCTTGCGATTGTAATTTCCAATGCGAAAGATCAGACGAATATTCATTTTAATTACAATGCGGCGGTTTTTGAACCGTTAGGCATGCGGCGAATGAAAACACATCTGATGAATGTGATTCGTTTATTTGTACAGGACCCCAATCAAAAATTAAATGAGATCAACTATCTGAGCACGGAAGAATATGCACAGATTGTAGTGGATTATAATACTACCCGGCAAGTATTCGAGGAAGGGAAGACTCTTGCAGACCTATTTACAGACCAGGTGGCGAAGACCCCCGATAATATTGCGCTGGTATTCGACGGGGAGACCTGGACTTACCAGGCCTTATACGAGCAAGCCCTGCGATTAAGCAATTTCCTCCAACTAAAAGGAGATATAAAAGGCAAGCCGGTTCCGATTGTTTCCCGCAAATGCGCAGCGCAAATATGGGGTGTCTTAGGCGTGCTCATGGCAGGCGGGCACTACGTACCCGTGAACGGTGAGTGGCCGGCGAATAGGATCAATGATATTGTAGCGCAGGTTGCGCCTGATTTTGTACTCACGCTTCCGGACTATGAAGAAAAGATAAATGCTGCCGATGCAGTACTCCTAATGCTGGATGTTGCTGTCTTTAAAAACACGCCGGCAACACACCGTCCGGTTATCGTAAGTGAAGAGGAGCTTGCGTATATCATCTTTACATCGGGCTCCACAGGCAAGCCAAAAGGGGTTATGATCGATCACAAAGGTGCGGTAAACACTATTTACGATATGAATAGCCGTTTTGCCTGCACAGAAGCCGATCGTGTTTTTGGTATTTCGGATCTGAGTTTCGATTTATCGGTATATGATATTTTCGGAACCCTTGCTTGTGGTGCTACATTAGTACTGCCGCAGGAAACGGAAACCCAAAGCCCTGGTGCATGGCTTTCTTACGTAGAAAAAGAAGGCATTACCATTTGGAATTCCGTACCGCAGTTAGTAAATCTCCTGGTTGAAGAACAAGAAACACAGGATAGAAATGTGTTGGGTGGCATTCGTTTGTATCTGATGAGCGGCGATTGGATTCCGGTCGATTTGCCGGAGCGCATCCGGCACTTCAGCACAGATGCGGCACTGATCAGTCTTGGTGGGGCTACCGAGGGTTCTATCTGGTCTATTTTTTATCCGATCGGCGAGGTAGCCGAGCACTGGAAAAGTATTCCATATGGTTATCCTCTGGCCAACCAGGAAATGTATATCCTCGATGAGCTGCTAATGCCTTGCCCGGTGGGCGTTGCAGGTGGTATTTTTATTGGTGGAAAAGGCGTTGCACGCGGTTATTTCCGGGATGAAGAAAAGACAACTTACAGCTTTATTGAACATCCGTTATTGAAACGCGGTTTATATAGGACCGGTGATATGGGTTATCATCACGCGGATGGTTATATTAATTTCCTGGGAAGAGTAGACGGCCAGGTGAAGATTCGTGGTTACCGTATAGAGTTGGGTGAAATCGAAGCAAGTCTGCAGAATCATCCGCTCGTCGAAACCGCTGTGGTGACGGCGATCTCGCGTAATGCAAAAGAGAAAGAGCTGGTTGCCTATTTCGTAGCTAAAGAGCCGGTCGATTTGGCCGTGTTGAAAGCATACTTATCCGATTGTTTGCCGGAATATATGGTGCCGCAATATTTGCTGGTGCTCGGTAAATTACCGCTTACGGCAAATGGGAAAGTAGATAAGAACGCCCTGCCACTGCCTGATCATAACGGTCTGCTCTGCGAAGCAATCGTTCCGGCTCGTAATGATCTGGAACGCAGACTGGTGGCTGTCTGGGCGGAAGTATTGGAGACGACGGCCGAATCGATCGGTGTTTTCCAGAACTTTTTCGAAGTAGGCGGACATAGTATTCGCGCTATTCGTCTGGTCAGTAAGGTCAACAAAGTCTTTAATGTCAGCATGCATATTAAAGATATTTTCAGGAATGTAAGTATCGCTGAACAAGCTGTTTGGTTGGCACAATCGACTGTAAGCCGGTTTAAAGAAATAATGCCGGTAGCGCAACAAGCCGATTATCTGCTATCCCCGGCCCAACGTAGGTTATGGGTCTTGTCGCAATTTGAGGAAACAAATATTGCCTACAATATTCCTGCAGTTTATGTATTGAACGGTGCACTTGATCGGGACCGCCTCAATGTTGCCTTTAACCAGGTTATTGCCCGTCATGAAATATTAAGAACCAGTTTTAGCGTCAACGAAATTGGTGAAGTGCGTCAACGCATTTTGCCGCTGGAAACTGTGTTTTTTGAGGTGGGATACATGGACCTGCGCACTAAGAAGGATTCGGAACAAGCGCTGAAATCGGCAATAGAGGCCCAGTTACAAACGGCATTCGACCTTGCAAAAAGCCCATTGTTGTGTGCCACTTTGTACCAGGTGGAAGAGCAGCGTCACCTGCTGTTCTTTAACATGCATCACATTATCAGCGATGGCTGGTCGGTTGGTGTATTGATCCGTGAGCTGTTTGAAGCTTATGAAACGTTCGGAAGCCAATTTGAACCACTTGCTATTCAGTATAAAGATTATGCAAGCTGGCAATTGCAACAGTTGGAAACCGATGTGTTTGAAGCGCACAAAAAATATTGGCTGGCGCAGTTGGCCGGTGAGTTGCCTGTACTCGACATACCGTCCGATTATACCCGCCCGGCAATCCAAACCCATAATGGCGCCAAACGAACGCATCAGTTATCGGCACAGACCACAGCTTTACTCAAGAGTTGGGTGACGCAACAAGGCGGCACTTTATTCATGGGTTTGCTCGCAGCGGTTGAAACTATGCTCTACCGTTACACCGGCCAGGATGATATGGTCATTGGTAGTCCGGTAGCAGGAAGAATGCATGAAAGCCTGGAAAATCAATTAGGGCTGTACATGAATACACTGCCGCTTAGACTGCGTGTGGGCGGTAACTACAATTTCGAAAACATATTTCAGTGCGTAAAAGATGTAACACTCGGGGCTTACGAACATCAGATGTATCCTTTCGATGAGCTCGTGGATGAGCTTCCTGTGAAGCGTGATCTGAGTCGTGCGGCGTTGTTTGATGTGATGGTCGACCTGCAATACAAGGATCATGTAGAGAACCAGTTGAAGCTGGATGGCATAGCTGTTACGGAATATCCTATGGCGCATTTGACCAGCAAGCTGGATCTCACGTTTGACTTTAAAGAACGTGAGGACGACGTCATCTTTACGATCGAGTACAATACCGATATCTACGCAGAAGCTCGTATTGCGCGGATGGCAGACCATTTGGTGAATCTTTTAGAGGCCTGCCTGGCGCAGCCACAAAAAGCTGTCGATACCATTGACTATTTAAATGACGAGGAAAGAGCGGAATTGCTGCACCGGTACAATGATACATTCGCCGCTCGCGGACAATCGGCTACGATCGTTGAACTTTTTAAAGCCCAGGCAGCGGCTAATCCACAGGCAATCGCACTGGTCTATGCCGATGTACAGCTGACCTATCAGGCTCTGGATGAAATCTCTAACCGGTTGGCACATTATCTGATTGCCCGTTATGATGCAACGCCAGATGATCGTATCGCCATTATGCTGGATCGTTCGGAATGGATGGTGATCGCCGTGCTGGCTGTGTTGAAGACAGGTCAGGCTTATGTTCCGGTCGATCCTGCTTATCCGCAGGAGCGGATTGCCTACATGCTAGAAAACAGTCAAGCCAAGGTTTGCATCGATTCGACCCTGATTGCCGCATTTCTGGAAACAGCAGATGATTACGTAAACACGCTGCCGAAGATCAGGATCCAACCACAACATCTTGCCTATATTATTTATACTTCGGGTTCTACCGGTAAGCCGAAAGGGGTAATGATAGAACATCACAGCCTTGTAAATATCGCATTGGCCTGGAAGGATGCTTACAAGCTCCAGGCCGGATCGACGACATTGCTGCAATTGGCCAGTATTTCGTTCGATGTGTTCTTTGGCGATTTCTGTCGCTCGTTACTGACCGGCGGTAAAATGATTATCTGTCCTGCGGAAACGAGACTGGATTGGGAAAGCTTGTATGCATTGCTCACATTGCACCAGGTGAGCATTTTTGAGGCTACGCCGGGTGTGATCCTGCCGTTTATGGAGCATGTTTACGCGACCGGGAAATCAGTTGCATTTCTAAAAACGCTGATCGTTGGTTCCGATAGTTTTGACATCAATTCTTTCCGCACATTACAGGAACGTTTCAAAAATATCAGCATCATTAATAGTTATGGTGTAACAGAAGCAGCGATCGACGCCACCTGGTTCGATGGAAATGGTTTGCCGGATAACTACAGCGGGAATACGCCAATCGGCAGGCCTTTTGCCAATACGGAGGTCTATGTGTTGGATGAAAACAGAAATCCTGTTCCGAAAGGTATTATAGGAACACTTTGGATTGGAGGTGCCGGGGTAGCACGTGGTTATTGGGCGGCGCCGGAATTAAATTCTGATCGTTTTGCCGAAAATCCATTTAGTCAAAGCGGCCGCATGTATCACACTGGCGATCTTGCCAGGTGGTCTGAAGAAGGACTGCTTGAATTTTTCGGAAGAAGAGATGACCAGGTAAAGATCAGAGGCTATCGTATTGAACTGGGCGAAATTAAAGCTGCGTTACAACAGATTCCTGGTGTTACGGACGTAGTGGTAGTTGCTGTTGGCGAACATGAAAAGGAAATTGTGGCTTACTGGAAAGGTAATACGGATGCAGATTTACGGAGCCTGATGTCGACCGCGCTTCCTGCTTATATGGTGCCATCGTGGTTTGTACGGTTAGAAGAGATCCCACTGACGCCTAATGGTAAAGTGGATCGGAAAGCATTGCCCGCCCCTCATGGCCCTGCAAGGGTGTATGCGCAGCCGCGCAATGCCGGCGAACAGCAATTGGTGAAGATTTGGGCGGAAGTGCTGAAACTGCCGGCAGATAATATCAGCATTACGGATAATTTCTTTGAGCTTGGCGGACACAGCTTGAAGGCCGTCCGTTTGCTGACCTTGATACAACAGCAATTTGAAGCTCAGGTAAAGCTCAATGAATTGTTTACGCATGTAACCGTGGCCGAACAAGCGACATTGATAGCCGGGGCTCCGAAAAATGAGTTCCAGCATATACCGCTTGCGGCGGTACAGACCGATTATCCGCTTTCCGCTGCACAACGCAGAATCTGGGTTTTGTGCCAGTATGATGCCGCCAATATTGCCTATACGATCCAGGGAACACTTCGTTTGCGAGGCGTATTAGCTATCGAAGCATTGGCAAGCGCGTTCAACAGTTTGATCGCACGGCACGAAATATTACGCACTGTATTCCGGTTAAATGCGCAGGGTGAAGTAAGGCAGGTGCTGTTGCCGTATGCTACTTTCGATTTAAACGTGTATGATGTGAACAGCATTTCTGAAACATCAGATGAATTATTGGCTCGTTTAAGTAATGAATCATTCGATCTCGCTAATGGTCCTTTACTGAAAGCTGCTGTGGTCCGTATTGCTGCGGATGAATATCTGTTCTTCTGCAATATGCATCATATCGTCAGCGATGGATGGTCAGTCGAAGTGCTGATAAAAGAAGTGTTTCAATACTATAACGGGTATGTGTCCGGTACGCCGCCGATGCTTCGTCCATTGTCGCTACAATACAAAGATTACGCCAGCTGGGAGCAAACAGCGACAAATAACCAGCACGCAAATGATCGTGTGTACTGGTTAGATCAACTATCCGGAGTACTGCCTGTACTAACGCTTCCTGGTGATTATCCCCGTCCTAAAGTACATTCTTATAATGGCGGAGCTGTTAACGGAACCTTGTCAATGGATGCTTTTAGGGGCTTTAATGCATTAATGCAACAGCAGGGGGCCACTTTATTTATGGGGTTGTTTGCGGCTGTTAATACTTTGCTGCATCGTTATACCAATCAGGAGGACTTTATTATTGGCACACCGGTAGCAGGTCGTCAGCATGTGGACCTGGAACCGCAGATCGGGCTTTATATAAACACGCTGGCATTACGGACCCGTTTTAACAGCGAAGACAGTTTTATCGCCTTGCTTGAAAAAGTGAAAAATGTAACGCTTGGCGCCTATGAACATCAGCGCTATCCGTTTGACATGTTGGCCGACGAACTTGCCGTAAACCGCGACAGGAGTCGATCCCTGCTTTTCGATGTAATGGTCGTACTACAGAACAACGAGCACCTTTCTGCCGGCATTGCACCGCAAGGACTGGCCATTAGCGATTATCCAACCAGACAGACCACCAGCAAATTCGACTGGCTGTTTAATTTTATAGAGACTGAAAATGGGCTGCGGTACGTGATCGAGTACAATAGCGATATCTATGCCGATGGCCGTATGAGAACGGTGCGGGCCCATCTCGAACAGCTAATAGATGCTATACTTGCTGCTCCGGAGCAGTTAATCGGCAGGTTGCCCTATTTGTCGGAAGCAGAAACACATCAGCTGATCGACACATTTAACGATACGAAGGCGGCCTATCCGGAAGATAAAACCATACTTGATCTGTTTGAAGAACAAGTAAAGCTAAGACCCAATGACATCGCAGTAGTATTTGATGAAATACAGATTTCATTTAAAGAACTGAATCAGCAGGCCAATCAATTCGGCGATTATTTGAAGAAGCAATACGATATTCAACCAGAAGACCGTGTTGCTGTGATGCTGGACAGATCGCCGTCGCTGATCGTTTCATTGGTCGGGATCTTAAAAGCAGGCGGTGCTTATGTGCCCGTTGATCCTGAGTTTCCCGAAGAACGTGTTAGTTTCATTTTGGCCGATAGTGAAGCGAAAGTGTTGGTAGACGCCCGTGAATGGGACGCTTTTGAAAAAGTGCAGCAGGCGTATAGCAATCGCAATAAAAAATCGAAGCTCAGCCCAGATCATTTGATGTACGTGATTTACACATCCGGTTCTACCGGTCAACCGAAAGGTTGTATGCTGGAGCATCGTGGCATTGTGAACCGGATCGAGTGGATGTGGCGGTATTATAAGTTCAACCACGCGGATGTAGTGCTTCAAAAAACAACGTTCACTTTTGATGTGTCCGTGTGGGAATTGTTCATGCCATTGGCCTGGGGTTGTAGAATGGTCCTGGCACAAAAAGAAGACATCTATTCGCCAGACCGTATGTTGGCACTCCTGGAAAAACAGCAGATCACTTGCATGCACTTCGTGCCAAGTATGATGAGCTTGTTTGTGTCTGCAATAGAACAAGACAGGCGTTTGCTTGAAAAGATGAAATCGCTCCGCGCTGTGATGACCAGTGGAGAAGCGCTGCCAATCAGCCTTGTAAACAGATGGCGTCCGTTTTCTTCTTTACCGCTTCACAATCTTTATGGCCCGACGGAAGCATCGATCGACGTAACTTATTTTGATGTCGACGCCCAGGCGGAACAAGTACTGATAGGTAGGCCAATTGCGAATACCCGGATATTGATCTTGCAGCAGAATGAATTGGTGCCGGTGGGAACAACCGGTGAGATCTGCATAGCAGGCGATGGTTTAGCGCGTGGGTATTTGAATCGGCCCGAACTGACTGCAAAAGTATTTACTGAAAATCCGTACGCTCCGGGTGAAAAAATGTACCGGACGGGTGACCTGGGTCGCTGGCTGGCAGATGGTTCTATCGAATTCCTCGGCAGAAAAGATCACCAGGTAAAGATCAGGGGATACCGTATAGAATTGCAGGAGATCGAATTGGCGCTGCAATTACAGGATGCCGTAGATGAAGCGGTGGTACTCGATATTCCTGCTGCAAATGAAGGAAGGGAGCTGGCTGCCTATTTCGTTAGCTCGTCGGCGGTGAATATTTCTGATCTGCGGACTTCGTTGTCAAAAGTGCTGCCGCAATATATGGTGCCGACTCATTTCCTACAACTGGAACAGATGCCGTTAACGTCCAACGGTAAACTCGATCGGAACGCATTGCCGTTAGCGCAAAACGCGACGCTGACTACCGGAAAAGTGTACCAGCCGGCTGTTACGGAACTGGCACAGGCTTTGGTAAATATCTGGTCCGAAATATTGGATCGGAAACCGGAGACAATAAGCATCGACGATAATTTTTTTGAAATAGGTGGGCATAGCCTGAAGGCAGTTAGTATGCTGGCAAGGGTATCGGCAGCTTTCGGGGTAAAAGTAGAACTCTTCGATTTCTTTGAAGCGCCGGATATCGATCACCTGGCCAGGTTGATTGACATAGCCGGTGATACAGCGACAACAGAGACCGAAGTCGTAGAAAATAACGGATACGAATCGGAGCTTACATTTTAAGTGCTGAGGAACATCTTGAAATCCGAATCATAATCACACAATGAGTATCACATGAAAGAGGTAGTATCGCTTATTTATGAGCTGAAGAATAAAGGGCTGAAAGTAGAGCTCGATGCGGATGCCTTGAACCTGAAAGTGAAAGGCAACACACAGCTGCTGACAGAGGAGCACAAAAAAGCATTGGTCTCATTAAAGCCCGATATCATCCGTTTTCTGAGTGACAGGCAAGCGAAGCAGGCAGCATTGGCCGCAATACCGCAGGCGCCGGTTGCAGCAGATTATGCCGTGTCTTCAGCGCAGCAGCGTATCTGGCTGATGAGTCAACTTGAAGCTTCCAATATTGCCTATAGTATGCCGGCCGCTCTGGTGCTGGAAGGCTTGCTGGATAAACAATTGCTGGAAACTGCTTTCTGTCAGATGATGCGCCGTTATGAAGTTTTGCGTACCGTGTTTCTTGTCAATGAATCGGGAGAATTGCGGCAACGCGTGCAACCGGTAGCAGCGCCCGATTGTGCACTCTTTTTCCGGGATTTGCAATCTGCCGCTGATCCCGATAGTGCATTGAAAGAGCAACTGCGAATAGCTGAGACGATGCCGTTCGATCTGGCAACAGGCCCGTTGATACGCGTGTATTTATTTCAGACGGCTGCAAAAAAGCAGGTGTTATTGCTCAATATACACCATATCATTTGCGACGGCATTTCTATGGAACTACTGATGGAAGAGATTTTGGCACGGTATCAGGCGCTGGCTGCAGGAGATAATCTCGTATTGCCGGAGTTAACGGTGCAGTACAAGGATTATGCTTGCTGGCAACGCAAACAGTTAAAAAATACCGATCTGAGTGGACACCGGGCTTACTGGCTGGAACAACTAAGCGGTCGTTTGCCTGTCTTATCGCTTCCTTCCGATCGGGAACGCCCGGCAGTAATGAGTTTTAACGGTTCTTCCGTTTTTGCGACGCTTTCGAAAGAAGTGACCCGGCAATTAAAAGCACTGGTGCAAACGCAGGGCGCAACTTTATTTATGGGATTGCTTGCGGGGTTAAACGCTTTGTTTTACCGCTATACCGGCGACGAGGAAATAATTATTGGTACACCGCTTTCCGGTCGTGAGCACGTGGACCTGGAAGACCAACTGGGCCTGTTTTTGAACATGCTGGCACTGCGGACAAAAATCAGCGGCGGCCAAAATTTTATCGGCTTGTTGCAACAAGTCAAGCAGGTAACGCTAAGCGCTTATCAGCATCAATCTTATCCGTTTGATCAATTGGTAGGGGAGTTAAACCTGGAACGGGATGCCAGTCGCTCCGCTTTATTTGATGTGATGCTGGTAATGCATAACAATCGCAACCAGCGCAGTGAATCTACAGTAGCGGGGATTCCGGTTCAGTCTTATCCCATCGATCAGGCCTACAGTAAGTTCGATTTTACGTTCAATTTTTCGGAGCGGCAAGATCAGATCACGCTGGCGCTGGAATATAATACCGATATCTATAGCAGCGCACTGGCAGAGCGTTTGGCGGCACATTTCGAGCAACTGATGACGGCCATAGTGAATCATCAGATGACTCCGGTCAATAAGATCCAATATCTGAGTGAACCGGAACAACAGGAATTACAGCAGGATTTTAACGACACCGGGTACGAATATGATGCTTCGAAAACGATGGTCGACGGTTTTGTAGCCCAGGTGGAACGTACGCCTGCGGCTACAGCCATCGTTTTCGGAGATCAGGCACTTAGTTATCAGCAACTCCACGAACAATCGGATCGGCTGGCTGCCAGGCTATTGCAAGACGGATACGGGAAAGGCGATTTTATTGGCATCTATGTGGAACGTTCGCTGGCAATGATGGTAGGTTTGCTGGCCATACTGAAGACTGGTGCTGCTTATGTACCGTTAGATCCTTCTTATCCGGCAGCGCGCATAGCTTATATCATAAATGACGCAGGCATAAAAATGGTCCTGACGCAATCGAAAATTGCTGGTCGTCTGTCGACTTTTAACATCAGGGCATTATTAGTGGACAGCGTGGACCTTAGCTGCGGCCAGTTGCCGGAAATTTCAATTCACCCGGACGACCTTGCTTACCTGATCTACACTTCCGGTTCAACCGGCCAGCCAAAAGGAGTAATGGTGACGCATGGCAATGTGTCGAATTTTTTTGCAGGAATGACCCAGGCGATCGGCGGCTTTCAACCTGGCGATACCTGGTTGGCTACCACCACTATCTCTTTCGATATTTCCGTACTGGAGCTGTTCTGGACACTGGCAAACGGGTTCAAGCTAATTATTGCGCCTACCCAAAACAAGGCATCGACTGCGCAGAAAACAGGTATCTCTACCCGGAAAATGGATTTCAGTTTGTTCTATTTTGCCAGTGAGGTGGACTATAATAATAAATATAAACTGCTGATAGAAGGCGCCAAATTTGCCGATACTCATGGCTTTTCAGCGGTGTGGACACCCGAGCGCCATTTTCACGAGTTCGGCGGCGTCTATCCAAATCCTGCGGTAACTGGTGCTGCGATTGCCACAATAACCAAAAATATTCATATCCGATCGGGTAGTTGCGTATTGCCTTTGCACAATCCGATACGTGTAGCAGAAGAATGGGCGGTGGTTGATAACTTGTCACAAGGCAGAGTGGGCTTGTCTTTTGCATCGGGCTGGGTGATGAATGACTTTCTGGCCTTCGCGCCGGACGGCTATCATAAACGACAGGAGACCTTGTACAAAGGCATCGAACAGGTCAGGGACCTGTGGGAAGGTAAATCAATTTCACTGCCGAATCCTGCGGGCGAAGATGGTGTGGTGGAGATATTTCCCAAGCCCCTTCAGGCAAAGCTGCCGGTTTGGGTTACAGCCGCCGATAATCCCGAAACATTTCGTACTGCCGGCAGCATGGGGGCCAATCTGTTGACCCATTTATTAGGTCAGACAGTGGAGGAACTTTCGGAAAAAATAAAAATATACAAGGCCGCGCGTAAAGAAGCGGGTCACGAAGGAGATGGATTTGTGACTTTGATGATCCATACGTTTATAGACGAAGATTTAGCGGCAGTAAAAGAAAAAGTGCGGAAGCCTTTTACGAATTATCTGCGCAATGCAAGTGGTTTGGTGCGTACGTTGGCCAAATCGATGGGGCAGGATATGAATGCTGATACCTTTACCGCCGCAGATATGGAAGTCTTGCTGGATCATGCGTTCAACAGGTATTTCGACACTGCCGCCCTTTTCGGTACACCGGAGTCTTGCCTGGATATGGTGAATACACTAAGTCATGCAGGGGTCGATGAATTGGGTTGCCTGGTAGATTTTGGACTGGATACGGAAACGACACTGAGCGGTTTTCAGCAACTTAACGAGCTGAAAGAACGGTACGCGCATCAGCAGACAACGCCCGCCAACGTTTCGTTATTACAACTGATCCGGCAATATCGCGTCACTCATTTACAGTGTACGCCTTCGGCATTGAAGATAATGCTGATGGAAGACGAGTGGGGTAACGGATTGCAACCGCTTTCCAAATTGCTGGTAGGCGGAGAGCCTTTTCCCGCCATGTTGTTGGAGCAACTGAAAAATCTTACTACCGCCGACATCTACAATATGTACGGTCCCACGGAGACGACTGTCTGGTCGTCTTGCGCCCTTTTAAAGCCAGGTGATAAAATTACGGCTGGTAAACCAATTGCCAACACACAAATCTATGTGCTGGATCCGCAAATGGAATTAGTTCCGGTTGGGGTTTCGGGCGAATTATACATCGGCGGACATGGCGTGACGGCTGGTTATTTAAACAGGCCTGAGCTTACCTCGGAGCGTTTTGTTGCCAATCCTTTTAGACCCGGTGGGCTGTTATACAAAACGGGCGATGCTGCTAAATGGACTCCTGCAGGGAGCATTGTGTTGCTAGGCAGAAAAGACGACCAGGTCAAAATCAGAGGGCATCGTATAGAGCCCGGAGAAATAGAAACAGCGCTGAGAAAGAATCAGGCAGTTAGTGATGCTATTGTAATTGCGCGTACCAGTAAAAATGGCGACCAGGATTTGGTGGCCTATCTCACAGGATTTGGGGAAATAGATACGGTGATGCTCCGGAATGAACTTGCCAAAACATTACCCGATTATATGGTTCCGTCTGTGATGATGCAGTTGAATGCATTGCCATTGACGCCGAACGGTAAAGTAGACAAGCTGGCATTGCCCGCTATCGATAGTGCAGCCATAAGTACTGCTGTTGCTTACGTGGCGCCGAGAACAAAGATAGAAGAGCAATTAGTCGCGCTATGGGGTGAAGTGCTGGAACGTACTCCGGAAGGGATTGGGGTGTTGGATAATTTTTTTGAAGCAGGTGGCCATAGCCTGAATGCAGTGCGGCTTATAGGGTTGATCAAACAACAGATGAATGTGAAGATTGACCTGCAAGTACTTTTTTATATGCCGACGATCGAAGAACTCGCGCATGAAATTGAAACCATACAATGGGTCAACCGTGAGGCGGAAGTACCGCAAGCCGATCGCAAACGTGCAAAAGTAAGAATATAAAATCCAGCAAAATATTAGCGGACAAAGAATCCTTAAAAAAGAGTAAGATGACGAATGCAGCAGAAAAAACGAGACAGGTAAAAGAATTGATCCATCAGCTGAGAAAGCTGGATGTATCGCTAAGTATAGTAGAAGGCGACTTGGATATAGACGCACCGGAACATGCGCTCACGGACGAATTGTTGCTATCGATCAAAGCGGCAAAGCAAGATCTGATCGAATTTCTGACAGCCTACCAGGGTCGGCGGGAAGAAGAAGCGGCTATCATCACTACAATACCGGAAGCCCCCAGCTATATGCTTTCGTCACCACAACGGCGGATTTGGATTCTCAGCCAGTTCGAAGCGATTAATGTTGCTTACAATATGCCCGGTGTGTATGAGTTTAATGGAACTTTAGATAAAGCCGTTTTCGATGAGGCATTTGCCATGGTAGTAAATCGCCATGAAACCTTACGTACCGTTTTTGTACAGAACGAACAACTCGAAGTGCACCAGGTAATAAAAACAGCTGATGAAATTAATTTTAAAATAGAATACCAGGAGCTCGAACCCGTCGCAGAACAGGAACGTGTTCTTTTTGATACCCTGCAGACACTTGCTACGGCACCTTTCGATTTAGTAAACGGCCCTATGTTGCGTGCTGCGTTGTTTCAGCTGAGCCCTCAGCGTTCCGTTTTTTTCTTCAATATGCACCATATCATCAGCGACGGTTGGTCGATGGGAGTATTGATCCGGGACGTAGTATCTTGCTATAACGCCATAATAAAAGGTGAAACCCCAGATCTTCCGCCGCTGCGCATCCAATACAAAGATTATGCGGCCTGGCAATGGAATGAACTGAGTAACGCCCGCATGGATGCACACCGTTCTTATTGGCTGGATCAGTTTAAAGACGAAATTCCTGTATTGGATCTGCCCGTTGCAAACACACGCCCCGCACTGAAAACGAGTCACGGTGCCATGATCGATGGCAGGTTGGATGCTGGCATCGTCTATAAGATTAAAGAGATGATCCGGCCGGAAGGCGGCACTTTATTTATGGGTTTGCTGGCCGGGGTAAATGCATTGTTATATCGTTACAGCGGCCAGGAAGATATTGTGATCGGGAGTCCTGTGGCCGGCCGGGAAAACCGGGAGCTGGATGACCAGATCGGTTTTTATATCAACACACTGGCACTGCGTACGCGATTTAGTGGTTCGGAAGATTTTAAAACATTATACCGGCGCGTCAAAGACGTAACGCTGGCGGGATTTAAACATCAGCTGTATCCATTCGACGACCTGGTGGAGGAGCTGAAGCTGAAACGTGATCTGAGCCGTTCGGCCTTATTTGATGTAATGGTCGCGATCCAGAATAACGAGGAGGAAGCGCGGAGTTTTAAGCTGGGGGATGTAACCGTCCATCAATATCCTACCGGACATGTCACCAGCAAATTCGATCTGATCTTCAATTTTACAGAAGTAAAGGACGAGCTGCACTATACGATAGAATACAATGCCGATTTGTATACGGAAGCAGTGATGGTGCGCATGCGCGAACATTTTGAGCGCCTGATGGCATTTGTAGCGGATAACAATAGTAGGCCGCTAAACAGGATTGATTTTTTAACGCCGGAGGAAAAACAGGCATGGTTTGACTATAATCAAACCACGGTTTCTTATCCTGAACAGGAAAATCTGGTCGATCTGTTTACCGGGCAGGCAGCTAGAACGCCAGATGCGATTGCACTAAAATACGACGGACAGGTATTCACATACGGTGCGCTTTACCGAAAAGCCAGCCAGCTCGCTAATTATTTGTTGCAGTTTGGGCCACAGCTGAATCAACCGATCCCGATCGTTGCCGCCAAAAGTCCGGAACAAATATGGGGCGTGCTGGGTATCCTTATGGCCGGGGCGCATTATATACCCGTGAAGGGAGATTTGCCCGAAGCACGGATCGATGAATTGATACAACAGTCGGGAGCTGCATTGGTTTTGATACAACCCGCCTTGCATGATAAAGTAACCAGTGCAGCGGTTACGCTTATTGCGCTGGCAGAAGGTACCATTGCCGGACAGCCCGAAATCTGCAATGCTCCCAAAGCCGCCGACACCGATCTGGCTTATATCATCTTTACTTCCGGGTCTACCGGGAAACCAAAAGGTGTGATGATCGATCATCGCGGAGCAGTCAATACGCTATACGATATCAATGCACGCTTTGGCGTAACCGCTGAAGACGTCGTATTCGGTATTTCGGATCTAAGCTTCGATCTTTCCGTTTATGATATTTTTGGAACCCTTGCCACCGGCGCTATGCTGGTACTGCCCAAAGACAATGAAGTGCAGGATCCTGAAGCCTGGCTGCATTATATAGCGGAACAGGAAATTACCATTTGGAATTCTGTACCGCAACTGGTGCACTTGTTGATGGATGCACACGTAGGTGGTCATAGTAAGCTTAGTTCCCTGCGCCTTTATTTTATGAGTGGCGACTGGATTCCCATAGATCTGCCTGCACGTATTAATGCGGCAACGCCTGCTGCCCGGATTATCAGTATGGGCGGCGCCACCGAGGGTTCTATCTGGTCTATTTATTATCCAGTCGAAACAGTGGATCCGCAATGGAAAAGTATTCCTTATGGGTATCCTTTGGGGAATCAGCAGATGTTTGTACTGAATGAAGCCCTGGAGCCTTGTCCGTTTGGGGTGCCGGGCGACGTGTATATTGGCGGAAAAGGAGTTGCCAAAGGTTATTATAAAGACGAGCAGAAGACAACGTTTAGCTTTTTAACACATCCGGTTTTTAATACCCCTTTATACCGCACCGGCGATTTTGGACTGTTTCATTCCGACGGTTATATCAATTTTCTCGGGCGGCAAGACGGACAAGTAAAAATTCGTGGTTATCGAATTGAAATAGGCGAGGTCGAAACAGCGTTGAACAATCATCCTACAGTGTTGCAGTGCGTAGTGGCAACAACACCACCCGAAGGCAGAGACCGTGAATTAGTCGCTTATATCGTAGGCAACGAGCCAATCGACACAACATTGTTGTCGGCGTACTTAGGTACGCGTTTGCCGCAGTACATGATTCCGTCCTATTTTGTACAACTGGAACAGTTGCCGCTAACCGCAAACGGCAAAATCGATAAAAAATCTTTGCCGGATCCGGTGCAGGAGAAACGTGGTTCGGAACGAAAATATATTGCACCGCGCAATGAGACCGAACAAAGACTGGCCGCTATATGGGGTTCTATTCTTCGTATGGATGCCCATCAGATCAGTGTGGACGATAACTTTTTTGAGCTGGGCGGTCACAGCCTGAAAGTAACACAGCTGAAGGGCATGATCAGTCAGGCATTCGGTATACAGTTTAAAATTAACGAGCTTTTCGTACATACCTCCATCGCAGCCCAGGAACGTTTTATAAAAACGGCTGCCAGTATTGCGGAGCAAGAGATCCCGGTGGTTGCCGCCGCAGATTACTATTTGCTTTCGTCATCGCAACGCCGCCTTTGGGTACTGAGTCAGTTTGAAGCAACCAATATCGCCTATAATATACCGCTGGCTTATGTCATCGGCGGAACGCTGCAGCGTGCTATACTGGAAACTGCCTTGCAGGAAGTGGTAACCCGGCATGAAATATTACGTACCGTTTTCCGGACACAGGACGACGGTGAAGTGTATCAGCTGGTGCAAGATATGCAGGATATGGACTGTAGTATCCGTATCGCTGATCTGAGACTTGTTCCGGATTATGAAGCCGTGCTGCGTCATGAGTTAAAAGCAGAAGCGCTAAAACCATTTGATCTCGCCAATGGCCCGCTGTTTGGCGTATCCATCTATCTGCTGGACGACGATCGGCAGGTCTTGTTTGTGAATATGCATCATATTATTGGTGATGGCTGGTCGCTGGAAGTATTGCTAAAAGAATTGCTGCTATTGTATAACAGCAAAGTCAACGGAACAATGCTCCGTCTTGATTCGCTGAAGCTTCAGTATAAAGATTATGCGCATTGGCAAAGGCGACAATTGCAAGGCGAGCAACTCGAAAAGCATAAAACCTGGTGGCTGCAGCAGTTTGCAGGTGAAATTCCGGTACTCAACCTTCCTGCCGATTACAAGCGTCCGTCGATACAGACACATAAAGGCGCTACGATCAATGGCCGGATGAAAGCGAGCACAACACAGGCGTTCAAAACAATGATACAGGCGCAGCAGGCAACCCTGTTCATGGGATTGCTGGCCGCCGTAAAATCGCTTTGCTATCGTTATACCGGCAATGAAGATATCGTTATCGGTAGTCCGGTAGCAGGCAGAGAACATGCCGATCTCGGCAGCCAGATTGGCTTATACATCGGCATGCTGGCTCTACGTACACGTTTTGATGCTAATAAAGGTTTTGATCGCCTGCTGCAAGGAGTGAAGGAAACTACTTTAGGTGCAATCGAGCACCAGGTATATCCATTTGATGAATTAGTAGCTGCGCTTGATCCGAAAAGAGATACCAGCCGATCGGCGTTGTTTGACGTAGTGGTAATCCTGCACAATAATATAAGGCTTTCAGAGGGAGACGGTCTTTCCGGGTTATCCATGCAGCCTTATGAATTGGAACAGGCTACCAGCAAATTCGATATCACCTTCAATTTCGCAGAAGCAGCTGATACCTTGGAGTACGCTATCGAATACAATACCGATATCTACAGCGAAACGCAGATGATCCGGATGGCGGACCATTTACAGCACTTGCTCGAAAATATTACAGAAAATTTTTCGGTTCCATTGCATCAGCTCAATTATATGAGCAAAGAGGAACAAGAGCTGTTGTTGGATACGTTTAACAATACGCAATACGAATTTGATCGCGCCGAAACACTGGTGGATCGTGTAACCCGGCAGGTAAATGATACTCCGGATGCTGTGGCTGTGATCTTTAAAAATAAGACGATCAGCTACCGGGAACTATCTGAAACATCTGATGATTTAGCTGCTCAATTAAAGGGGCGTGGTGTAGGACCGGGAGCACTCGTGGGCGTGTTCCTCGAACGATCGGAACAACTGATGGTTGCCCTGCTGGCTATTCTCAAAGCTGGAGCGGCTTATGTACCGTTGGACCCTGCTTACCCTAAAGAACGGATTGCATTTGTGCTGGACGATGCGGGCATTAAAACCGTTTTGACCGAAACTAAATTGGCTTATCGATTACCGGCATTTAAAGGCGATCAAATTTATGTCGATGTTTCTTTTAGCCCAACTGCTGTTATCGGTAAAACAATAGTCCGCCCGGAAGATCTGGCCTATGTAATCTATACATCGGGCTCTACAGGCCAGCCAAAAGGCGTACAGGTGACACATGGAAACATAGCAAATTTCCTGCAGGGTATGGATCGCGAAATAGCCCATGCCCCCGGAGATACTTTATTGGCGGTTACCACTGTTTCATTCGATATATCGGTGCTGGAACTGTTCTGGACATTGGCCAACGGTATGAAAGTTGTTATCCAGCCAACACAATACACAGTAGCGTCATCTGCTCCGGCAGCACGTCCTATGGATTTCAGTTTGTTTTACTTTGCAAGCGAAGTAAATCAGCAGCACAAATATCAATTACTGATTGAAGGCGCAAAATTTGCGGACAAAAACGGATTTTCCGCTGTCTGGACACCAGAGCGGCATTTTCACGAGTTCGGCGGTATCTACCCGAATCCTTCCATTACAGGCGCGGCAATAGCCACCATCACCGAGCGTATACAGATCCGTTCCGGTAGTTGTGTGTTGCCCTTGCATCATCCCATCCGCATTGCAGAAGAATGGTCTGTAGTAGATAATCTTTCCAATGGACGTGTGGGTTTATCATTTGCATCCGGCTGGGTGATGAATGATTTTCTTGCCTTTGCCCCCGAACATTATGATACCCGTTACCAGTTGTTGTACGATGGTATCGACCAGGTTCGGTCTTTGTGGAAAGGCAATCCGGTGAACTTGTCCAATCCTTCGGGTGCCGATGCCAGGGTGGAAATTTTTCCCAAACCGATACAAAAAGACTTGCCGGTGTGGATTACAGCGGCGGGCAGTCCGGATACATTCCGTATGGCGGGCACAAAAGGCGCTTATCTTTTGACCCATTTGCTCGGCCAGACAGTAGAAGAATTAAGGGAAAAAATTGCAATCTACCGCGCGGCAAGAAAAGAAGCGGGCTACGAAGGCGAAGGGCATGTAACGCTCATGATCCATACGTTTATCGGAGATGATATCGCCGTTGTCAGACAAAAAGTAAAGCAACCATTCCGCGATTACCTGGGCAATTCGGTGGGGTTGTTACGGAGTCTCGGTAAGTCGATCGGCCAGGATGTGGATGATAAAGGCTTTAAACCGGAAGATATGGAAGCCCTGCTGGATCACGCTTTTGACCGGTATTTCGAGACTGCTGCTTTGTTTGGTACGCCCGAAAGCTGCATCGAGATGGCTAATAAATTAAGCCAGGTAGGGGTAGACGAGCTTGGATGCCTGATCGATTTTGGACTGGATTTCGATACTGCTTTCGGCGGCTTACAATATTTGAATACCCTGAGAGAAAGATATGCAGCTCAAACAAGCATTTCCGGCGAGCGGCACTCGCTGGCTGCCATGATCTGGCAATACCAGGTCAGCCATCTGCAATGTACACCTGCGGCATTGAAAATGATGTTGCAAGAAGAAGACCTGACGCAGCATCTGGCATCGCTTCGTCAGCTGATGGTGGGCGGCGAATCTTTACCACAATGGCTTGCCGCTGAAGTGTATGATAAGCTCGATGTTGCGCTGCACAATATGTACGGCCCAACGGAAACAACGGTATGGTCGGCTACCGGAAAAATTGAGCAGGACGCAGAACGCATTACCATCGGTCGACCGATTGCGAATACACAAATTTACATCCTGGATGCGCACCAGAATCTGCTGCCGGTGGGTGTTGTGGGCGAAATTTATATCGGTGGCGCCGGCGTAACAAAAGGCTATCTGAATCGGCCGGAGCTTACTGCCGCACGTTTTGTGCCAAATCCTTACCGGCATGCCGAATTATTGTATCGTACCGGAGATAACGGTAAGTGGCGCAGCGACGGCACTATAGAATGCCTGGGTCGCAACGATGACCAGGTAAAAATAAGAGGCCATCGGATAGAGCCCGGAGAAGTTGAAGCCGCGCTTCGGCAATACGAAACAATTACGGATGCCGTGGTGACTACGTTCCGGAACAAAGATCAGGAAGATGAACTGGTGGCCTACATTACCGGTAACGATCAATTTAACCTGACTGCGCTGCGTGGTTTTCTCGCGCAGAAATTGCCTGTATATATGATTCCCGGCCATTTTGTGCAGCTTGAATCCTTACCCCTGACGCCCAATGGAAAGATCGATAAGAAAGGATTACCATCGCCGCAAGGTATGAGTGTTGCGACTGGCACGGCTTATGTAGCACCCAGGAATAAAGATGAAGAACGTTTGGTAGAAGCCTGGTCCGAACTACTGGAAAAAGATAAAGCAACGATCGGGATTCACGATAATTTCTTTGAACTGGGCGGACAGAGTTTATCTGCTATCCGTTTAATGGGTATCATCAGCAAAGAGTTGAATATGAAAATTCCACTTTCGCTGATTTTTGAAAACCCGACAATATATGAGTTTATGGGTTGGCTCAATATGTATCAGGACACACTGCGCACCGAAGCGTCCGGAGCGACAATAGAAATAGAAGAGGTACTATGATGAACATTAAGAAGCTCATATTGGCGGCATACGATCAGGGCGTCCGGCTGACGCTGAAAGAAGACGCGTTGGTAGCTGTAAGTAACGGCGGCAAGATGGATGAAACACTGCGGGCGAGCGTAAAGGAGCATAAAGAGGCGATCATCGCTTACCTCCGCGCGCAATCAAAACATGATGTGGGATTTGATTCCGGCTTTAGTTCCATACCCGTTGCTGCTGTGCAAGAAAATTACCCGGTGCCTGCTTCGCTGTTCCGTGTCTGGGTGCTGAGCCAGTTTCAGCAAGGGAATGTTGCTTACAATATGCCCGGCGCCATTGCCCTGAACGGCAAATTCAACAACCAGACTTTTGAACAGGCTTTCGATTTTCTGATTGCACGCCATGAGATATTGCGGACGGTTTTTAAAGAAAACGGACAGGGCGAACTGCGACAATACATTCGCACGCCGGAAGAAGCAGGCTTTAAGATCATTTATCAAGACGTTTCAACACAGCCTGAAGGGGAGCAATATTTAAAAAACATCATTGCCGGTTTAGTGGTAGAACCTTTTGACCTGGCCAACGGACCTTTATTGCGGGCCCATATTTTCAGACTGGCAGCGGAACGTCATGTGTTCTTCTTCAGTATGCATCATATCATTAATGATGGTTGGTCGATGGAGGTTTTTATCAATGAGATCTTTCACGTCTATAACGCATTGTATGCCGGAAAGCCAATTCAGTTGCAGCCTTTGCGTATCCAATATAAAGACTATACAGACTGGCAGTTGGCGCAGTTGAAAGGCGCCGCGCTGGAAGCCCATCGTGCTTACTGGCTCCGCCAGTTTTCTGGTGAGATTCCGGTACTGGACCTGCCCGGCGATTTTCCGCGGCCTGCCGTACAGACTTATAATGGTGCGATTGCGCGTGCCTCCTGGTCGCCGGAGCTCACCAGCCAGCTTAATACTTTTGTGAAAGCCAATGCCGGCACACCCTTCATGGGTTTGCTGGCTGCAGTGTACGCATTACTGTACCGTTATACGGCGCAGGAAGATATCGTTATCGGCAGTCCGACCGCTGGTAGGATTCATGCCGACCTGGAAACACAACTGGGTTTTTATGTGAACACTTTGGCGCTCAGAGCCCGGTTTGACGGGCAGAAAGGATTCGATACATTATTCCGCCAGGTAAAAACACTGACACTGGAAGCTTTCGATCATCAGATCTATCCATTTGGCGATCTGGTAGACGAGCTTGACCTGGCCCGCGATATCAGTCGATCACCACTTTTTGACGTGATGCTGGTTTTGCATAATAACGAGGTAAAAAGCGAAGGCGCCGTCGAAACAACACTTGGCGGACTGGACGCGCAGCATTACGATACAGATTACGTGACGAGTAAATTCGATCTGAGCTTTTATTTTAAAGAGGTGGATGGCGTGATGAAAGCGTCGATCGAGTACAATACAGATATTTTTTCGTCGGGACAGATCACCGCTATGTTGGCGCATTTGGAGCGCCTGGTTACCTTAATGATTGTTCGTCCGGAGGTGCCGCTTATTGCCGTTGATTACCTTTCGGAGACAGAAAAACAAGCTCAGCTTAATGTTGGAAATGCAGTGCCGGACTATTTAATCGGTAAAACAATTCCAGCGTTATTTAAGCAACAGGTGATTTCAAATCCGGCTCAGATTGCTTTGAGAGACGGTGATAAAATCCTTAGCTACCAGGAACTGGATACACGAGCCGATAAGATTGCCGCTTTTTTGAAATACCGGCATGGTATCCAAAACGAAGAATTGGTCGGTGTGATGTTGCCTTTGGGCGTGCATTATGCCGTGGCTATATTGGGTGTGCTCAAGGCCGGCGGGGCCTATGTTCCGATCGAAGTGAGCTTTCCGTTTCAGCGGATCAAAGGCATTATCGAAGATGCGAAGATTCGGCTGATCATTACCGAAAACGATTACAACGAAACGGTGGATCATCTGCAGTGGGAATGCAGCACCTTGCCCGGATATCTTACGATAGGCAACAATAATGTGTTTAATGAAATAGCTGCCGACGATGAACAAGAATCGCAGGATCTATGGGATTACGTGGCGACCGAATCATCTGATGATATTATTAAAGCAGGCGGCTGGATCAATAGTTACTCCGGCGATCCATTTTCTGAAGCAGAGATGGAAGAGTTTAGCGAGAATGTGAAACTGAAGCTGGCTGCGCATCTCGACCCTACGAAGAAAGTACTGGAGATAGGCTGTGGTTCCGGATTGATCCTTCGGAAGATCGCACCGATGGTTGCAATGTATGCGGCAACAGATATCTCGCCGGTACTGGTAGAAAAACTGTCGCGCTATGCAACGGAAGAAGAAATAGATAACCTGGTGCCGCGCTGCTTATCTGCTACGCAGATCGGTGAGCTGAATCTCGGCAAATTCGATGTGATTATTCTCAATAGTGTGGTACAGTACTTTCCAAGGCATGGATACTTGCGTAAGGTTATATCGCTTTGCCTGGATCTGCTGGTAGAAAATGGTGTATTGTTTCTCGGTGATATTATGGACCTGGATACGCGTGCCGCATTGATCGGGGAACACCTGGTTTATAAAAAGGAAAATCCCGGCGCGCCGACCAAGCTTGATTTTACGGCAGAACTTTTCCTGTCCAGGAGCTATTTTGAACAGCTGGCATTGCACGACGATATAAAGAGTGTGACCACAAGTGCCAAATTTGCAAGCATTCAAAATGAGCTTACACAGCACCGTTACGATGCATTGCTGGTCAAGGGGCACAGTTTTAAAAACACGGTATCACATACACGCAGCTACTATCAAAAGGATATCGATAGCCAACCCGCTACATTTACAGGTACTGCTATTGCCGGTGATGCGCTGGCTTATGTTACTTATACTTCCGGCTCCACAGGGTGCCCGAAAGGCGTAATGATCAGCCATGAGAATGTTACTTCTTTCCTGGCAAACTATCAGCCGGTATTTCATATGGAGCGCGGTATGCGGGTGGGAGCACTGACCAATATCTCATTCGATATTTCGGTGCTGGAGGTGATTGGTTCACTGTGCAGGGGTATGGAGCTTGTGTTTCTGCCGGGGAACGATCCGGTGCGGCTGGCTGCAGCGATCCGGGGCAATCCGGTGGACGTATTGCAACTGACACCGTCCCGTTTACAACAGCTTTTATTTTGCAGTGACACTTTGCAGGAAGATATGCAGGCCGTGCGCGTCTTGCTGGTGGGGGGTGAAGCACTGTCTGAAGCTCAGTACCAATGGCTAAAGGCGCTGCGACAAACGCATGTGCTCAATGTGTATGGTCCTACAGAGGCAACCGTTTGGAGTAGTGCGCTGGCGCTCCGGCCTAGTCGATCATTATCAATCGGCAGCCCGCTCATCGGGGAGCAATTGTACGTGCTGGACTCGGCGGGGAAATTAGTGCCGCGCGGTGTCAGCGGTGAAATCTTTATCGGCGGAGCCGGTCTGTCACGCGGATATTTGAATCGTCCGGAACTAACATCCGAACGGTTTATGACGCATCCATATCGTCCGGCAACGAAAATATATGCAACCGGCGATCTTGGTCGCTGGAATATCGACGGCGAACTGGCTTTTGCAGGAAGAAAAGATAACCAGGTAAAAGTGCGGGGTTATCGCATTGAGCTGGGTGAAATTGAAGCAGTGCTATTAAGTCATCCGGCAGTGAAAGCGGCACTGGTGTTGGTTTTTCCTGATGAATCCGGAGATAATGGACTAGCAGCTTTTATTATTCCCGGTCAAACGGTTACAGAGGAAGAATTGCAGGCCCATACATCGGATGTTTTGCCCGGATACATGATTCCGTCGATGTTTATACAGATCACGGCATTCCCGTTATTGCCGAGCGGCAAGACAAACCGGAAGCAACTACTTGAAATGACAAAGGCAGCAGTAAGTTCCGAACGGCCCTATATTGCGCCGCGTCACGAAACAGACCGGCGATTGCAATTGTTCTGGTCGGAAGTATTGAGTAAGAAGCCAGAGCAGATCGGTATCGATGAGCACTTCTTCCATTTGGGCGGCCACAGCCTGAAGGCAACCCGGTTAATGAGCATGATCAATAAGGCCTTTAATGTTGAACTGCTGCTGAATGATCTTTTTTCGAAAGTGACGATTGCGGAGCAAAGCGACTTGATTCTTTCATCGAAGGAACAGCTGTTTGAGCGTATTCCGCGTTTGCCGGAACAGGAGAGTTATGCATTGTCTTCGCCTCAGTTGCGCCTTTGGGTACTCAGCCAGTTTGAAGCCGGTAATATCGCTTATAATATGCCGGGCGTATTCCGCATTAATGGTCGATTGCAGGAAACCGCTTTCCAGGCTGCTTTCAACTACCTGATAGCGCGTCATGAGATTTTGCGCACAGTGTTCACAGAGATAAACGGCATGCCGCGACAGGTTGTGTTACCTGTTGCTGCATTGAATTTTAATATCGGTCAAATTGATGTACGAAATATTGCCGATGCGCTGGATATGGTAACGGCCGATATTGAGAAGCGGAAGCTGGAACCATTTCAACTGAAAACAGGACCCTTGCTGAAAGCTTGCCTGTACCGGGTTTCAGAAGAGGCGTACCTTTTCTTTTTCAATATGCACCATATTATCAGCGATGGCTGGTCTATGGAAATATTTATGCGGGAGATCATTGTTGTGTACAATGCACTGCGGGCGGGTAAGGCAGTACCGCTAAAAGAGCTTGCGGTGCAGTATCGGGATTATGCCGACTGGCAACGGAAACAACTCGTGGGCGAATCGCTCGTGAAGCATCGGAATTATTGGCTGGATCAGTACGCCGGCGTGTTGCCTGTACTTGATTTGCCGGAAGATAAAGTACGTCCGGAGCTAATGACCTATAACGGTGCGGAAGTAAAAGGTAGACTGGATGCAGTGACCACGCAAAATTTGCAGCAGATCCTGAAGGCAAAAGATGCTACTTTGTTTATGGGCTTGCTGGCAGGTGTCAATGCTTTGTGTCACCGGTATACCGGCGCAGAAGATGTGATCATTGGCACCCCTTCGGCCGGCAGAGCGCACATCGATCTGGAAGGGCAGATCGGTTTTTATATCAATACACTTGCGCTGCGCACCCGGTTTAATGGTGCAGATAGTTTCAGTGGTTTGCTGGAAACCGTGAAAGAGGTGACCCTCGGCGCCTACGATCATCAGCTTTATCCGTTTGATCAACTGATCGATGAATTGAAGCTAAGCCGGGATACAGGCCGATCACCATTATTTAATGTAATGGTCATTTTACAAAACAACGAAACCTTTGCGGATGGGCTGCAATTTGATGATTTTACCATCAGCGTTTACGACAGTCCTACACGCACCAGTAAGTTTGATCTCAGCTTTATTTTTACAGAAAGTCCATCTGGTATTGATTTTATACTGGAATACAACACAGATATTTATTCAGCCCGGCAGATGAAGCAATTGGCCGGTCATTATACAGCACTCATGGCGGCGCTGACGGCTAAGGCAGACCAGGCGCTGCATTCGGTTCCTTATCTTTCTGCGGTCGAAGCCATGCAAGTTATCCAGGAGCCTAATGAAACCACAAAAGCGTACGATCGGGAGCAGACTGTTGTTTCGCTTTTCGAAGCACAGGTAAAACGCCTTCCGGAACAAACAGCGCTGATCTTTAGGCAGGAAACCTGGACTTATGCAGGCGTCAATGCGGCTGCCAATCAATTGGCAGCCTGGTTACAGGCACAGCAAACATTGCGCGCCGATGATCTTGTGGTGATTCAACTGGATCGTTCCCCCTGGATGGTGATCGCCATGCTGGCGGTATTAAAAGCAGGTGCAGCCTACGTGCCCGTAGAGCCTTCTTTCCCTGAAGACCGTATCCGGTATGTGCTGGACGACAGTAATTGTGCCTTTTATCTAAATGAACAAACGCTCGCCGAGTTCCGGGTACACCAGGCAGCCTGGTCTGCCGCCGATCTGGCAGTAAAGCCATCGCCCAACGATCTCGCTTACGTGATCTATACATCGGGCTCTACCGGCCGGCCGAAAGGTGTGCTGATTGAACACCGGAGCGTTGTTTCCTTTTTGCAGAATATGTCGCCGGTGTTTCATCTGACCGATCAAAACACCATTGGCGCTGCCACCAGTTTTACGTTTGATATTTCCGTGCTGGAATTGTTAGGCTCCTTGTGTATTGGCGCCAGTTGCTATATACTCGATGAACAGGACCCGGCAAAGATACTGGAGGTTGTAAAAAATAGATCGATCGATGCGCTGCAGTTGACGCCTTCCCGGCTGAAGCAATTTTTAGCTGCAGACCAGCACGCCTTGGTACAATTACAAGCGTTGAAAGTATTGCTGGTGGGCGGCGAAGCATTAGGCACAATGCTACACGATCAACTAAAAAAATTGCGCGATACCAGGGTCATCAATGTGTACGGACCTACAGAGACCACCATCTGGAGCAGTTGCCAGATCATTGACCGAGATAAATCGCTTGCCATCGGAACGCCATTGCTGAACGAACGCATCTATATCCTGGACAAGAACCAACAACCGGTTCCAAAAGGTGTAAATGGCGAATTATATATCGGCGGACAAGGCCTTGCGCGGGGGTATCACAACCGTCCGGAGCTGACAAAGGAAAAATTTATGGACGATCCTTTTGTGCCCGGCGGGCAGATGTATCGCACCGGCGATATCGCTAAATGGTTGCCAGAGGGCGAAATCGCATTTGTCGGTCGCGCAGACGACCAGGTGAAGATCAGAGGCTACCGCATTGAACCAGGTGAGGTAGAACGTGCTTTATTACAATTTCCCGGTGTTCAGGCTTGCTTTGTAAGCATCCTGAAAGAAGAAGAAGACGGAACCAATGAACTGGTAGCTTACCTGGTGTGCGCCGCGGCATTAGATCATAACGAAGTGAAAATACATGCAGCAGGGCTATTGCCATCCTATATGGTGCCTTCGTATTTTGTTTCGCTCGATGTTTTGCCTTTGTTGCCAAGTGGAAAAGTGAATCTGAAAGCATTACCTGCATTAGATAGAACGGGGGTTGTATCAAGACTGCTTTATATCGAGCCGGCTACTAAAAAAGAAAAAACACTGGTAGCTATCTGGAGCAAGGTATTAAATATTGCTGCGGAACAGTTGAGTATCGTTGCCAATTTCTTTGAGCTGGGGGGCAACAGCATCAACGCGATCAGCCTGATGGCACAGGTGAATAGCGAATTCAAAACCGAACTGCCGCTGATCGCAATCTTTCAGCATCCGACAATCACGAGTCTGGCAGCACTGATCGGTGCGAACGCAGGAAATAATCTTCATCCGGCTATAGCACCGCTACAGATAGCTGGGCCAGGCACGCCATTATTTATGGTAGCCGGAACGGGTGGTTTTGTAGCTGGTTTTTATCCATTGGTGCAGGCAATAGGGGAGCTCTGCCCGGTTTACGGGCTGGAACCCAAGGGTATTAAAGGCGATGTAGCGCCATACGCATCGGTACAGGAACTGGCTGGCTGGTATATCCAGGCCATGCTTGCGGTGCAGCCAAATGGGCCGTATCGCTTGTTGGGACACTCTTTCGGTGCATTCGTCGTTTTTGAAATGGCCGTTCAGTTGCGTGCAATGGGGCTGGAAGTGGCACAATTATTCATATTGGATACTGCTGTGCCGGTGCCTGATGAAACGTCTGATGTATTGACCGAAGATCGCCTTAAGTTGGGTTTGCTCTACACGATGCAACAATATTTCGATTGGATGCTGCCGGTGGATGATGCAAGTTATCTGCAAATGGACGAGATCGATCAACATCGTTTGCTGCAAACTTTGTTGCTGCGTGAGGGGCTTGAATTATCGTTAAACCAGGTACGTGGATATGCTGATGTTTTCGTGACGCAAGGGGCAACCCGTTATTATCCGCAGCACCGGCTGGACAATACACAATTGGTGATTTTCAAGACCGGCGAGATGAATGATTATGTACAGCTTAATGGTGTGGCAACCCTGGGATGGGAACGCCATAGCGGGCAACAGCCGCAGGTTTTTGATGTGCCGGGCACACATATTTCGATGTTGCGGAAGGAACATGTGGCCGTCATGGCAGACCTTCTGAATGAATTTACGCGGAAGCATGACACTATAAAAGAAGCACAAACGGAAGTAGTATTGCAAGGATAAACGGACACGCATGAACACACAACACACTCGATCAAATATTATCCTCTTACATTTTGCCGGCGGCAATTGCTATTCTTATCAGCCACTCAAGCGACTGATGCCCGATTTTAATGTGATTATGCCAGAGCTGCCGGGCAGGGGTAGACGCACCGGTGAACCGCTCCTTCATGATAAAACACAAGCGGTGAATGATCTCTTTGCGCAGTTGATGGCATTAAAGTTGAACGGTGACCTGGTTATCTACGGACATAGCATGGGTGCCACTTTGGGTTTGCTGCTTTGCGAAAAGCTCGAACGCGCGGGCATAGATCCCGCCTGTCTGATCGTTACGGGGAGTGCTGGCCCGGGTGTTGGGGAAAAAGAAAAACGATATAGACTGAAAGGCGAAGCATTTAAAGAAGCGCTCCGTAAGCTGGGCGGCATACCGGAAGAACTGTTGCAAAATGAAGAACTGTTTGAATATTTTGAACCGGTGATCCGTGCTGATTTTGAACTGCTGGAAAAAGACGAACAGGAACCGGATCAGTCACTACGGGTACCGATACATGCCGTGATGGGGTGCGAAGAAGAGGATGTGGTGCATATTCAAAACTGGCAACGGTTTTCAAATGGGATGGTAACTACGGAAGTATGGCCGGGCAATCATTTTTTTATTTATGACGCACTGGAGCGACTGGCGGGATTGCTGGACCGTTATGCAATGCACGCAACAGTAAAAATATAGGCTCAGCACAAATCGCTCAAAAATATAAAGCGGCAAATAGCACGGGCGAATAACCCGAAAACAAAAAAAATAGCAGCATGATGATCGATAAAAATTATGTAGCAGACCTGATCGCCAACAATGTTCATATGGACGAAGTGGATGCATCGGAACAGGACCTGATCGTCGACAATTATGTACGACTATCGGAACCTGTAAAAATTAAAGGACTATCGGCCGGCTGGCAGACGCATCGCTGGACGCTCGATTTTTTTAAGGAGCAAAAAGGGACATTATCGTTCCCGGTGAAACGCAGAGCGATTGCGGGGGCAAAGGACGATCAGAAGGAAATGAAGCTGAGCGACTATATTCCGTATATGCAGCACAATGAGCAACATCCGGACGATAATCCTTATTACCTGAACACTTCGTTTCACCCGACGGCTGATCTGTTGGCGGATTACTGCGTGCCGGAATATTTTACCTGCCGGTTCAATAATTTCCGTGATGATCCCGATCGGACAACGCTGTCGTGGATTTACCTGGCGCCCACCAACTCCGTTACTGGCCTGCATATCGACACCATTGCGTCCAGCGCCTGGAACCTGGTGATTTCCGGCCGGAAGTTCTGGGTATTTTATCCACCGGAGCAGAACCGTTTTTTATATGGCGGCGCGGTTAATCCCTTTGCGCCGGATTTTAGTAAGCATGAACTGTATAAAAACGCTACGCCGTTGGTTTGTGTGCAGGACCCGGGCGAGACCATTTTCACGCCCAGCGGCTGGTATCATGCCGTGCTGAATCTCCGGATGGGTGTGTCCTTGACCGAGAATTTCATTAACCAGTACAATATCGATAAAGTAAAGGCCTATTGCGATTCGGCGGGTATCCCGACGGAGGGCCTTATTTAATTCGGCGATCCGGCCAATGGTGACGCATGCTTCCACCGCTGCTCCAGACCGCCAACACGAGTGCTTTTGAATGTTGATTTTTTCCTTTCATCCATAAAAACAAACACATCATGAACGAAGTACAATCAATCCAGTGCAATGATCAGGCATGGTTTAATATGACTTTCCGGGTTAAGTCTGCTACCATGACTTCTGAATCGACAGACGAATACATGCGGCTGCAGTCGCGCGCCATCGACATCAGCGGGGCGGGCTTTAAGGAAGGCGATACGGTATGGCCGGAAGTACATGCAGTTTGGGGCAGCACCAAATCATCAGATGACCAGGTGGTATTCAGAAGAAATGGTAAGCGAGCAATTTATGAAGTGACCGGTGATCTAATTTCGGGATGGTCGGTAAAATTGAAGGAAATAGTAGTGGAAGGTGCAGGCCTGCCCGATTTCCCGGCAAACATACCAGTTGGTATCGGCTCGTTTTTGAATTGGTCGCTGACTATTGATGTGCCTTATGTATGGATTGCCACACCGGCCAATGCCGACGATGTTGTAACCATCTGCAACTGGGCAAAAGCACAGGGATATACGGTTCGACCAACTGGTATCAAACATACCTGGTCGCCGGTTACGATTCCCGCGAATATGCCTTCTGATACGAAAGTGATACTGGTAGATACCTGCAAACTGAACGCGCACAGCATTATTCCCGCCGCCAACGGACAGCCTGCAATGGTGCGCGTGGGCACCGGCTGGACGATGGGTGAACTGATGGCTTATCTCGAAGATCCGAACGGCAACGGCACTGCCGGTTATAGTTTTGCCAACACACCTGCGCCGGAACATCTGACTGTGGGCGGCGTGCTGGCCATCAATGGTCATGGCACTTCGATACCGGTACCTAATGATTCTTTTCCCATCGGTTATGGATCGATGAGTAATAATATCATGGAGCTGACGGCTGTGATGACGGACCCTTCCGGAACGAATCCGGACGCATATCAGTTGAAAACTTTTAAAAGATCGGATGCCGATGCGAAAGTTTTCATGACGCATCTGGGCCGCGCGTTTATCGTAGAGGTGGTATTGCAGGTGATCGATAATTACAATATGCGTTGTCAAAGCTTTACCGATATACCGGGCGCCACGCTGTTCGCGGTGCAGACCGGCGCTAATCCGCCGGCGAAAAGCCTGGCCGATTATCTGCAACAAAGCGGCAGGGTTGAAGCGATCTGGTTCCCATTTACGACTAATCCCTGGTTTAAAGTGTGGACGGTGGCTCCGACACAACCCGAGGGATCGGTGAAAGTAACGCAGCCCAATAACTATCCGTTTAGCGATAATGTGCCCGAGTCGGTAACGAGCATGATCAAATTGGTTACAGGCTTATTTCCTCAATACACGCCGGATTTTGGCAAGCTGATGTTCAGCGTTACAGATATTGGACTGTCTGCCAGCAATGCACGCGATATTTGGGGCGCTTCGAAAAATACACTGTTTTATGTGAAGGATACTACTTTACGGGTTACCGCAAATGGTTATGCCGTAGTCATGAAAAAGGATTTCGTGCAAAATGCGGTCGCAGCATTTGCCAAACAGTTTGAAAAAATGCTCGCCGATTATGCCGCACAGGGCAAGTACCCGGTAAACTCCCCACTGGAAATTCGCGTGACAGGCCTGGATCATGCCGCTACGGGAACCGACCGTCCGTTGATCTCTTCTTTGTCGGTCGACAAGGAAACCGAAGCGAATGGTTGGGATGTAGCGTTGTGGCTGGATGTGCTGACGCTTCCGGGAACAAAATATGCAGATGAGTTTTATACAGAACTCGAAGAATGGTTCCTCGCTACTTATAATGGTACCGATGCACGCGTAGTACCGGAATGGTCGAAAGGATGGGCTTATACTGCAGACCAGGGTGCATGGACGAATCCGGCATTTATGGCGCATATCAGAGATGTGTTTACTGCCAACCGGGACGCTGGTGATAACTGGAACTACGAAGTAAACACGCTGGCGAAATATGATAAGTACAATTTGTTTGAAAACGATTTGCTGCAACAGTTGTTCGTAACAGTTCCAGCAGGGAAAGAAACGATGACCGTAGTTGCGTAAGCCGGCGAATGAACAGCTAATGAAGAAGCCAGCATCGGGAGATGCTGGCTTTCTGATCTATGTTCGTTTCTTTAAATGGAAACCTGTTCTATTTCGATGGCGGTGTGTGGTGCGTTGGTAGCGAGATGAGTCATATAACCCGGCGCAATATCGAGTGGGTGTATAAACCAGGTGTTACCGGCTACCTGCATTTTATCTGCCACCGATATCGTGTCTAAAGGAATGCTCAGACCTTTGCCGTCCGCTTTGATCACAGCTTCTTTAATGGTCCAGTGGCGGAAAAATTCCCGGTATATATTGGGTGCCTGTTGTATTGTATTTAATTCACCGACGGTAAAACAACCGGTGAAATCGTCCAGCGTTACCGGTCGTATCTGTTCCATATCGATACCTGTTTTTGTAGCAGCGAAGGCGCAGACCACATAATCGCCGGCATGCGAAATATTGAAGTCGAACGGTATGGGCAGGTAAGGTTTGTTATAAGCCGTGTATTGTATTTGCTGCAGCAAATTTTTATCGAGATTAAAGTATTGCAAAGCAGTTGCCAGGAGGTAGCGCCCCCATAAGAAAGCCTGTGCGTCTTGCCAGCGGCGGTATTTGGCTGCCTTATCGTGTACTTCGGGCGGCATGTCGCGGGAGAGCCATGCGATTTGTGCCGGTTGAAGCTGTATATGATTGCCGGCGACGAAAACTTTGGTCATGAGGTAAAGATAAGATGTTGATAAGGGTTTTAAAAGGAAATGCTCTTGAACGGAAAAACCGCTGGCTAAGCGGCTTTCCGTTCGGGAACGATTCTTTTTGTATTCGTTTAAATGCTTGCCGGATAAATAATACCCGACGTTTATCCATCAGAATTTCAATTGTATAAATTCCTTGAAACCGTTGACAACAGTATTTGAAAGGGGGCTCGATAGAAACAGACCGGTAAACATCTTTTCCCACCATGTTATACACGATAGTGCTGTACCGCTTTATGGAAAACCAGCGAGGAGTCTGTACTGCCGGGAACTACACTGCGGGCAATGTAAATCCACCCGGATTACACTGGTTTTGCCGGTGAAACGACGCGCAATGAGCGGTTACAGCTGGAAGTGAGTCCATTTGTATATTATCTGCCGGTTAGGGTTTTTAGTAAACAATCAGCTGCTGAAAAACAGGCTCATTTTTTTTCGTAGTATAAACCTGCAACACGTAATGACCTCGTGCCTGCCCCGTCAGTTGAAATTGAAAAGGATTGGTCGTGCAACTGGCGCTGTAGATTTCTTTGCCCTCCATACTGTAAACGGAAAGGCCATATTGCCCTGTTTCCGGTAATGCTACATGGAAAATCCCATCAGAACTAGGGTTAGGGTACACTTTAAAAGCTTCCAACACACCAGTGCTGTCGTTGACCCCGGGTTGATTATTTAGCTGGCGGGTAGCGCTCGTTGCTGCCTGGCTATTGAGCACGACGGTCGATAGTTCCAGGACCGAACTATCTGTAGATGTATAACTAAATATAGTATTGCCATCTGGGGTGACATTAATTTCTTTGGCAGCTATGGTAACTTGCCATGGCTTGCTGGCGCCGGGATAGGTAGCGGGTAGCGTGAAGCCGCCGATAGTGCAGTTTTGCGCATGGAGACGGGTAATCTGAAGGGTAGACGTAGCGTCCGAAAACAACGAGGCGGAAGCAGTGGTCAGTACCGTGCTGCTGCCTACCGACGCGTTCTGGCTGTAAGGGGTTGTCGCGCTGCTGTTATCGACGATTTCAGTTGTCCGGTATGTTTTATTCGTGGCAATAGCCAGGCTGTCCCTTTTTCTCCAGCAGTTTTGGCGGATCGCCGGTTCTAATACTTTCATTTTTGAAGCATGGATATCGTAGAACAATTTGAAAGTTCTACTATCCTCGAATTCCCGTCGTGGTGGACCTTCATCGAGATAAGTGCTATAAATTAGTTGGCTTCTGAGGGCCTGCGCATCAGTAAGTATGGCTGTTACCACTCCGGGGTCTGTTGTCGGCAGCTGCGGTTGCGTGATAAGTGGTGCACCGCCACTTCCACTCCCGAATGCATAAGGCAGTTTAACGAAATAACGATCCATTTCCGGACTTTGAAACATGTCAGGTGGTACCAGTTGCAGGTTGATCGAGAGACGCTGTGGATAATTGTGCGGGTGGCTGATCGTATATTGATTGGAATTAGAGGCTGCTTCATCGATAAAGTCATAGCCGAGCGTTGCAAAAAGACTGGCGGGAAGCTGGTTCCGGTCAACCAGTAAAAGTGCGGCATCAGTGAAGTCTGCCGGTGGTCCCGGAAAATATTTCAGCAAAGTTGCATCTCTGAGAAAGCTCTGGGAGAGACCGGTTGTCTTATTTTCGTAGCGTGTGTTAATAAGGCTATCTTTACCCAGGTAGCCCATATACAGGTTTGTATTTAATTCGATCCGGCCTAGTAGCGGAAAGGCGCGCTCATCATCTCCATATAATATTTCTAGCAATTGTCTACCGCTCATGCACATGCAGATTTTATTGTCGTCGCGGAAAGTGCGGATAAGAAAAGCAGTTCCCTTTGCCGGTGAAAGATCATTCGGCCTTTCCAACGCGATAATGCTTTTACTTACGGTCGCTGATCCCGGGGGATTGTTGGTTGCAAGAGGATTGAAAAATGTATACATGTCGGGATGCGAACTCGTAGGGACGAGGCGCTGGCCGGTTGCGACAGCTACGGAAAAAACAGATGATAATAACAGCAGCGAAAGCGGTGGTTTAATGCAAGTTGATTTGTCATTCATATTGTTTGGCTTTTATCATTAGTAAACGATCAGTGTTTTAAAAGCAGGCACAGTAAGCCCGGCGCGGTAAACATGCAACAGGTAGGTACCTCTTGCTATCTGTGGCAGCTCCAGTCGGAAAGGATGAACGGTACAGTTTGTCCTGTAGATTTCTTTGCCCTCCATACTGTAAACGGCAACGCTATATTGTCCTGTATCCGGCAATACTATATTGAAAATGCCGTCCGGGCTTGGGTTGGGGTAGACTTTCGGTGAGCTGGCGTATTCCTTATCCAGCGTATAGGACGGTGTTGTGGTATCTGTTCTGCGAAGAGGGCTGCTTGCCGTTCCGCCATTTAAGACTACGCTCGATAGATTTAACTCTGATTGATCGGCGGGGTCGTAAGAAAAATTACCGCCTACATTAATTTCTTTAGCAGCAATCGTGACTTGCCAGAAGTTGGTGCTGCCGGGGTATGTAGCAGGCAACGTAAAGCTGCCCAGATCGCATTGGTCACCCGGCACATAAGATGATAGAATCCGTTTTTTAACAGGGCCCGAACTAGCTGCCGCTGTAATATCGTTGGTGCTGGAAATGGCTCTTTTCTGGCTGAACTGCGTAATATTGGCCGCATTATTGATGAGTACGGACCTGCGATAGATGCCGCTGCTAAGTATCTCATTGCTGTCCCTGTTTTTCCAGCAGTGCCGCTTTATTTCCGATTCAATAGTGGCTATTCGGGTAAATGAAATATGCGTGCCATAATCCAGTTCCTTACCTGTAATTCGATCCCAAACCATGCCTGCTGTAGTACCATCCATTTGGCTGACTACACCACGTACATACCAGGGATCTGCGGGAGCTGACGGCTTCCGGACCAGTGGTCCGCCAGAGCTGCCTTGTCCCATTGCAAATGGCAGACTGGTGGTGAACGTTACCATCGAAGCCGCTTGCGAATTGAATGTAAAATTGTCCTGAAGCCGCTGGGGGTAAAAATGCGGATGGTTGATGGAATAGTATAAACTTCCACCCCAGTTGCTGGGACTAAAATCGTACCCTAACGTAGCATAAGAAGAAATGGGTAATTGACGCTTATCCAGTAGCACCAATGCAATATCCGGGTTACCGAAATTATTGAGCGAATCATAATAAAAAGCTACCAGCTCACCTCCGGTAATCGTTCCTTTTGAATAACCGGTAGTCCAGGTGTGTGTGTAAAGTGTTCCGCCTATACTAAGGATTGTGTCTTTGCCGCGATAGTTCATATAGATATCGGTATTGCCACTGAAAGGGCCTGGTATCACATGGTCATTCGGATAGAACGTAGGCATCTGATGTCCGGACAGGCAGGCGCATATAGTATCGTCGTCACGAAACGTGTTAATGAGGAATATGGTGCCGGTATTAACTGTAGCCTGGCCGGTGATCCTGGTATATGTCAGGATGGCTTTGCCGGCAGTATCTGATCCTTGCGGGACATTTACATTTGCAGGGTTATAAAATGTGAAATAGTTCGGAAATGATTCCTTCTGGCCGTTTGCTCGAAATCCCAATAGCAGCAGCAATGATAGCACTGCCATGCGGGATTGAAAGACAGCTCCGTTCTTTTTTTTCATTATTGATGTTTTATTTTTTAGCAGGTCATTAGCGGTCGAACGATTGCCTTTTGCTTTCCGTGGTATATAAACTGCAATAAATAACTGCCGCGCGTTATCGGCGGTTATTTATTGCAACCGGAATTGATTTACCGGGCAGAAGGGGATTGTAAAGTGCTTTCCCGTCTATGGCGTAAAACCTAAGTGTTGGCGCCAGACAGTAATTGTTTGGGCTGGAGGGGTATTTATTTCGGCCAATGAGGAGACGTCCTTTTGTTTGGATGTCGGGAGCATCGAAGATGGAGCCTTTTATCGGACGAGGAATCGACTGAAACCTGGCCGCCTGCTTGCAGCCTTGATGCTAAACTCAGGGATTTTAGTATGCAAAAAATGACTGTCGGCGCGTGCAGTGCACAACCTTCCTGTTGAGGAATGCCGACAGTCATCAGATAGCCAACTTGCGCGAAATGCTAGTTGTTGCTGAGCTGCGCTTGCAGCTCGGCAATTTGTTCCTGCTGTTTTTTTAGCAATTTTTGACGACGGATCGTATATAAAGTCAGTTCTTCGATTTTCTGCATTTGTAGTTTGAGCATTTCAGAAACGTCGATGCCTTTTTCTGTTACTTCCTTCGCTGAAGGTATGTCTGGCAAATGCTTGTGTGTTGCCACATAATCGGCTACCTCATCTAATGGTTTCAATGAATAATTTTCATCGAAGACAAAATCAGCCCATTGGTTTAAATTTTTACAGGTAATGCCGGATGATACAACACGACCACGAACGCCCAGCGTGTAGTCTATTCCCGACCACGGAATTAATCCGTCGGAAGCCGGAAACGCAAGATCGGAACCGATCAGCACCTGGTGTTGGAAAATTTGCATCGTGGCCCGGTCATTTACTTCCATGATGATCGGCACCGCTACATTGGTTGTACTGCCTGATCTGATGTCTAAAAAAGGGTACTTATAAACACCGTTGTCACCGTACCATCGCGCTATGCCAAAAGCACCGTAATAGTCTGTTGTGGTACTGTTGCCGCTGTTGTTGACTACTAAAGTAGAATGAATGATAGGATTGCTTCCGTCTATAGTGATACCACTACCTGACCTGGAGCCGTTTGACGCAACCTCCAGTTTGTTGCCTGGATCGGTTGTACCGATACCCACGCCGGCTGCAGTGATGCTCATGCCTAATGTAGAACCGATACCGGGTGCGGACGAACCATCTGCTGTGGCAGATTTATTGAGATAAAAGTCGATAGCATTGCCAGAGGTATAATTAGAGACGCTATTATGGCGTGTACGGATCCAATGCCTGTAGCCGCCGTCTTTATACTGGAACGCCATGGCCTTAGGATCATCACTGCCGTCGAGACGTGCACCGCCCTTTATTTCCAGTGCAGCGAGCAGATTAGACGTATTGATGCCGACCCTCAAGTCTTTGTTAATTGTAAGGATATTTGTCCGGGTGCGGCTACTTATATTATCCGGGTCGCTTACATCGATATATCCCAGGTACATTCTTTCAAACCGCTTATTACCGTTTGCTTGATAAAAACCTGGAAGATAGTCATGGTAAACGTCTTCCGTTGAAATAAAACCGATTCTCCTTGGATCTCGGTCCCAGCGATAACAAGTCCAGGAGGCGCTTACGTTATTGGCGATTCTACCGAACGTAAGCCAGGTGCTGTTAATTGAGCCCTCATCTCTGCTTTCATTTCCGAAATTGTCATCGTCAATTCCATAAACATTGTCTCTTACGCCAGTCCATCCACTGTCTTTTTCCCATTTAGGCAGGGTGTTCTGTGCGTGTGCAGCTCCGGTTGTTGCCAAAAATATCAGGAGCGATAAATAAATTCGATTATTCATGTTAAAATGATTTTTGTGATCAAAACAGTCCGCCTTGTTTGCAGCAGAATTTGATAAGCGGCTACTGCAGACCTTGTTTTTTTCTGCCCAGTTGTTTTTGTAGTCTGTTGATCAGTACCTCTTGCGTCGCCAGTTGTTTTTCCTGTTCGATGGTGTACAACATAAGCTCCTCAATTTTCTGCATTTGTGTTTTCAGCATTTCGGGGACATCAATGCCATTGTTCGCCACTTCGTGGGCAGATGGTACGTCTGGTAAATGCTTGTTTTCTGCTACATAATCCGCTACTTGCTCAAGTGGCTTCAGTGAATAGTCTGCGTCAAATACAAAATCGGCCCATTGACTCAGGTCCTTACAAGTGAGGCCTGAGGCCAGGATCCGGCCGCGGACACCCAGCGTATAATCCATGCCAGGGAATGGAACGGTAACATCGGAAATTGGAAGTGGAAGCGCACCGCCGATCAATACTCTATCCTGGTATAGCTGCATGGTGATTGAGTCGCTCACACTAAAAAAAATGGGCATATTCGCGTCATTTGTTTCGATGTTGAGAAATGGATGCTTGAAATGGCTATAGCCGTCGAGCCCCCATTGATTAATAGCAAACCGGCCGCGATAGTCCGATGTCGTATTATCTCCATTCGACACTTTCAGTACCGTGCTTATCCAGGGGGATTTTTGGTCTCCGTCCATAAGGATGCCGCCGGTTGAGCCTCTGGAGCCCTTTGCAACTACCTCCAGTTTAGTACTTGGCCTATCTGTTCCAATGCCTACACCAGTAGCTGTGATGCTCATACCCAGAACAGATCCCGATCCTGGAGCAAGGTAACCGTCGTTCGTGCTGGAATTGTTGATGTAGAAATCAATGGCGTTTTCATTCGAATTCAAAACGTTCGAATGGCGTGTACTGATCCAATGCCGGTAGCCGCCGTCTTTGTACTGGAACGCCATAGCCGCAACGCTTGACTGATTCTGGATATCTAATTTGGCAAGTGGCGTTGGGGTATTGATTCCAACTCTTGAATCTTTGGTGATTGTCATCACATTTGTCCGGGTTCTTCTGGTGAAGTCAATTGCGCTAGTGATGTACATAAAACCGAAGTACATCGCTTCAGATCGTTTGTTCCCTTCCCTTTTATCGATATAGGGCGCCCAGTCATGGTATAGATCCTCTGTCGCTATAAAGCCAATCCGCCTCCATTGCCTGTCGGCATTAGGGCTCTCAGTGGTTGTATAAGACTGTCTTCCGAACAGAAGCCAGGTCCCATGAGGGGCTCCTTCGACATAACCGGCCCTGGTAGCGTCGTTTCCCCAATTGTCATCATCAATCTCGAAGAGATTGTCTTTAGTTCCGGAGTAGTTGCCATACTTTTCCCAACGAGGCATCGTGCCCTGCGCCATTACGGCGCCAGACGTTACTACGAATAATATAAGTGATAAATAAATGCGATTATGCATGTTGAAATAAGTTTTTTCTCAAAAAAATTAGTCTTGTCAAATGCGCTATTCTTTTGTTTCTGTTTGAGCTTTTTTTCCTTTTTGGCTGGCTGCCGTTTGTAATTTGCTGACCCGCTCCTGTTGTGTTGCCAGTTTCTGCTCCTGCTGAATCGAATACAAAGTGAGTTCTTCAATTTTCTGCATCTGTATCTTTAGCATTTCAGCGACATCAATACCTTTATCCATTACTTCTTTGGCAGATGGAACGTCAGGCAAGTGTTTGTTTTCGGTTATATAATCCGATACCTCCGCAAGCGGTTTTAAAGAATAATGGTCGTCAAACACATAATCGGCCCATTGACTCAGGTCTTTACAAGTGAAGCCGGCGGAGACGATCCGACCCCGAACACCTAATGTGTAATTGAGACCGGCATACGGCGTTACGGCATCGGTGGCCGGAAAAGGAAGGTTGGGCCCTATTAACACCTGATTTTGAAAAATCTCCATGATGGGTTTTGCACCTACTTCCATAATGATCGGTATATTCTGGTTTGTTTCGATGTTCAGGAACGGATATTTATAATTGGAATTGCCATCCGATCCCCATTGATTGACGCCAAAATTGCCGGAAAACACGGAATCGGTGTTATCTGGATTCAGCAGTTTTAAAGAGGAGGTAATGATGGGTGATTGTCGATCTCCATCCATTATAATAGGGCTGCCTGCTGCGGTTCTGGTGCCGGTTACAGTGACATCGAGTTTGGCGCTCGGGTTTTTGGTACCAATACCAGCGTCAGCAGCTGTAACGGTAAAGCCCAATACAGAACCTTGAGCCGGCGCAGACGAGCCGGATGCGTCGGTCGAGTTGTTGATATAAAAATCGATTGCATTTCCGCTGCTGTAATTTGAAGTCGCATTATGGCGGGTCCTGATCCAGTGTCGGTAACCTCCGTCCCGATACTGGAAGGCCAGGGCAAGCTGGTCATCTCCGCCATTTAGATCCGCACCGCCTAGAATATCCAGCGTAGCAAGTGGCGTTGTGGTGGAGATCCCAACTCTTGCATCTTTAGTAAGGGTCATAACATTTAATCTGCTTCTCGTATTACGATTGTCCGGGTCAGTGACGGTTAAAAAGCCGAGATACATCGCTTCGAAGCGTTTGTTGCCTTCTTTTTTGTTGCATCTGTACGCCCAATCATGGTAAATATCTTCCGTTGATATATAACCGATCCGCCTAAAATCATGGTCCCAGCGATAGCCCGTCCAGGAAGCGGCATTACTATTTCCTGCACGCCCAAACATAAGCCAGGAGCTGTTGCGTACGCCTTCAGAACTGCCTTCTTCGCCGAAGTTGTCCTGGTCAATTTCATAAAGATTATCCACGGTACCGGAGGTGTTGCCATCCAATTCCCATCTTGGCTTGAGATTTTGGGCTGCCGCAGAACCGATCGTGGCTAAAAATAAAACCAGGGATAAATAAATGCTGTTTTTCATATTGGAAATAATTTTGTCTCTAACAGTAGTAAATGGCTATTTTTTCCTTTGGGTCTGCTGCTGCAGATAATCGTTTTCTGTTTCCAGCTCTTTGGTTCTTTTATCCAGTTCTATCAGATGCAGGGTAAGCTCTTCTACTTTCCGTACCAATAGCAATTGAATCTCTTTTGCATCAATTGTACCGCGTTCTTTATACTCCAGGTCAGAAGGCACATCAGGCAGGTGTTTGTATTTTTTTACATAACCTTCTACTTCACCCAGCGGCATTAACGTATAGTCTTTATCAAAGACATAATCAGGGAATACGACATCGTATTGATAGGAGAAACTATGGCCGTAAATGTTTTTCGCTATGATATTGCTATCCACAATCAATTCACCGGCGCTATCGACTGTTATGCCAATTGTTGACGACGCCTTTCCGACCAGTTTATAACCTTTCATATTTTGATTACTTGTCCAGTCTACAGTAGGATTTTCGGGATAAAAAGTTATTTCCGCTACGTTTCCATATCCGTTGTTCGGTGAGAGATAGCGATAATACCTGGCCTGCGGGGGCGCGGCGTTATTTTTGATAACATAGTCCTGGAAATTCGTGATCGTGCCGGCTGGTATCGTGAAAAGCGTGGTTGGGTTGGTGAAGGCCGCATCGGCAGATGCCTGGAACATGCCTCCGTCCATTCGGCTTCCGTATCCGTCTCTTGGGCGGAATTTGATATAGCCTACTGATTTAACCGCTCCCAGGTCCAATCCAACCCATACACCGCTGGTTGAGCCACCCGGGCCATCGAAGAATGTATTCACATTGCCATCGAAGACTTTGGTTTTGTCATCGCTGCTGTTGCCGCTGTAAGAGCCGGAAGTTCCAATAACAGTACCTCCGGTGTAGGCAGTGGTAGATGGCGTAGCGAATGTGAATGCAAATTGCGCAGTCGCGTGCATAGAAGTCAACAGCGCTGCAGATAAAAGTACGCCGAAGGCCAGGCCTGATTTTTTTCTTGGAGACAACAATCGCCATTTTACAGGCGTTTGCACATCATAGCATTCTTTTTGTTGTGTTTTTGTGATCATTTGTATTATTGTTTTATTTAAAAATTGTAATTCCCGGAACGGATGCTGCATGGCTAACCCGGTAACCAATGCATGGCTTTGTATGCAACGGGGCCACAGCGTGCTGCGTTGCCTTTATCAGTTTGTCTTTTGTTTGTACCTTATGGCCGGCTCGAAAAATGAAATGGGTAGGTACACTGCGGTAAAGAGGCTAGTATCGGCGTCGTTATTGCTTTTCCGACGACGTCAATGCAGGCTACTATTTTTTCCCTTCAATCCGATTGCGCAACACGCTGTTTTTTGTCTGCAGTGCCTTAATCCTTTTATCCTGTTCAATCAGGTGTAATGTCAGCTCTTCCACTTTCCGGAGCAAAAGCAGATCAATCTCCCCCACGTCGATGGTGCCCTTTTCTTTATATTCCAGGTCGGAAGGGACATCGGGCAGATGTTTGTGTTTTTTTACGTACGCTTCCACCTCATTTAATGGCAGCAGCGAATAATCCGTATCAAACACATAATCCGGGATTACTTCATCGTATTGATAATTGAAACTGTGGCAATAAATATTTTTCGCGATGATATTGCTGTCTGCTAATAGCTCTCCCATGGTGTCTACACTTACGCCTATTGAGGCGCTGGATTTTCCTACCAATTTATCGCCGACGGTGTTTTCATAAGCTTGCCAGTCTGTAGAAGGTGCGGTTGGTGGCGGAGGTGGATTAGTGCCATAAACAGTTATTTCGGCAACATTGCAATAGGTGTTGTCGGCAGATAAATAACGAAAATACCTTGCCTCAGTAGGAGTGGTAAAATTTTGGGCATAGTAATCCTCAAAATTCGTTACGCCACCATATGCGGGTAGCGTAAACAAAGTGTAAGGATTGGTAAAAACAGAATCGCTGGCTACCTGGAATTTACCGCTGTTCATTCTATTACCCCAGCCGAGTCTCGGGCGAAATGTGATGCAGGAGATTCGCTTAGGGGATCCCATATCAAATCCTGTCCATGCACCGGAGGTCACATTGCTAGGTCCGTCAAAATAAGTATTGATATCGCCGTCAAATGCTTTACCTCTATCGTCGGTGCCGTCGTTGCGATAGGAACCTGTGGTGCCTAGATAATGAGTGGTATTAAGCTTGGTAAGCGTCCCTGCACATGAACTGCCTGTATACGTCCATTGAGCACTTGCATGCATGCTGGTCAACATTGTTGCTGCTAAAAGCATCTTAAAGGCATGTTGCGTTTTTTTTCTTTTCGATAGCAGTCGCCATTTTGCCGGGATTTGAGCGCCGTAATTCCCCTGTTGTTTTTTTTCATTCATTTTGTAAGTTGTTTTTATTTAAAAATTAACTGTCCGGAAAACGGGTGCCGTCCAGCCGACCGCATATTAATGATACGTGGCCCGCAATGGTTCTTTGCATAACGCAGGCGGCGCCGGGATATATCTCGGTTTAGCCTGCGGTTGGTGTACTATATTCTGGTTCGAAAAATGAAAGAGGCATACCTGTCGGCATGCGGTAAAAAGTGTTAGACTAGGGGTAGCGTACTATTGTTTCTTCTCATTTATGGGATCAAATGATGGCGTAAATGTAGGTTAATATCGCGTTAAAAAACAAATGTTAAACGGCTGTCGACCTTATAGCATAGCCCATTTTTCAATGTCGTTTTTTTGAGAAACTTAGGGGCTGGCGAGGAATGGAATACAGGAAAATTTTAAAAAAAAATTAAAAAAAATCACACGGCAGATTACTCATCGTTTTTTTAGACCATTTTCAGCGGTTATTTCATTTTTTATTTATCTTAGTTGCTAAGAAAATTAGTAAATAAGATATGGAACAGGATCTGGTGACACCAATAAGAAAGTTAAGCCAACAATACGCTTATACTTCTATCCGGATGCATGAAGCCGTAGCACGCAAGGCCGGGCTATCGGGCACTGACCATAAATACCTCGGTTTTTTGCTGCAGCAGGGCGAGATGACCGCAGGTGAACTGGCCGGATTGACCGGCCTTACAACTGGCGCAATCACCGGATTGATCGACAGACTGGAACAGAAGAAACTAGTGAAAAGGCAGCTGGCGGGAGACGACCGCAGGAAAGTACTCATCGTGCCCGATACAAAGAAAATCATGGCCATGTTGCAGCCGCTGTACAAAGATTTTCGCAGCGAAACCGAGGCGCTGTTGGCTTCATTTTCCGCGAAAGAAATGAAAGTGTTGGCCACTTATTTTGAACAGGCGATTGGTATCATGCAACGGTCTGCCGAAAAACTCAACAAAAAATCTTCGCCTCGAAAAAAGAACAATGAAAAATAAATACATACTGGACTTCGCGGATATCGACAAGGCGTTATTCCCATTGGTTGGTGGCAAAGCTGCAAACCTGGGCGAATTATCGCGCATCGAAGGTATCCGTGTTCCCCCCGGATTTTGTGTTGCTACGACTGCTTATAAGGAACTAATGACCGCTCACGTGGCATTGCAGACATGGCTGGACCGGCTAGCAGCAATAAAACCCGGCGACCGGAAATCGGTCGGCGAAATCAGTGCAACGATTCGTGCGTTGATTGAGTCAATACCTGTTCCCGCCGAGCTCACGGAGGCAGTGGCTGAAGCGCTTCGCCCGTTGGATGAGCGGAAAGCCTTTGCCATTCGGTCCAGCGCAACAGCGGAAGATTTACCTACTGCATCTTTCGCGGGTCAGCAGGATACCTTCCTGAATATTGCGGGGCTGGATTCAATTATGCTGTATATACGTAAATGCTGGGCATCTTTATTTACGGAACGTGCCGTGATTTACCGTATTCAGCATGGATTTGATCACAGGAAAATACAGTTGTCGGTAGTGGTGCAGCAAATGGTTTTTCCGCAGGTATCAGGCATTATGTTTACCGCTGACCCGGTAAGCGGGAACAGGAAAATAATTTCCATCGATGCCAGCTTTGGTCTTGGCGACGCGCTGGTTTTCGGTTTGGTCAACCCTGATGTGTACAAAATAAGAGATAGCATTCTTATTGATAAAAAGATCGCCGGGAAGAACATAGCGATTTACGCTGCTGAGAAAGGCGGTACAGTACAACGATCAGTTGATCCTGGAATGCAGTATCAACAAGCGTTAACGGAGGCGCAGATCGGAACACTGGAACGTATCGGCAGAAAGATAGAAGCCCATTTCGGTAGCCCGCAAGATATAGAATGGTGCCTGTCGGAAAATGTCTTTTATATGGTACAGAGCAGGCCTATTACCACTTTATTTCCTGTGCCTGAGGTAAACGATTCTGAAAAACACGTGTATGTTTCTGTTGGGCATCAGCAAATGATGACGGACGCTATGAAGCCGCTCGGGTTGTCTTTTTATAACCTGAATGCAGGCCGGGAAATGTTTACAGCGGGTGGGCGATTATTTGTAGATGTGGCGAAAGAATTGTCGACGCTGGCAGGCCGTGCCATGATGATAGACGTACTTGGTAAATCTGATCCGCTGATAAAAGGCGCTTTTGAAACGATCATTGACCGTGGCTTTATTCCGTTGAACGAAGATAGGAGCGAAGCAGCTATAGGAAGCGGTGCCGGTAAAGTGACACACAGGGATTTCCAGGCATTAAACGACTATGATCCATCTGTTGTAGACGAATTGATAAGAAGAGCGGAAGTATCTATTGCCGCTTTGAAAGATAATATCCAGTCGAAATCGGGCGTCGATCTGTTCGATTTTATTGTGGAAGACATCAGGCAGTCGCGTGCGGAATTACATGATCAGCGCAGTTTTTCGGTGATTATGACAGGGATGAACGCTTCACATTGGCTAAATGAAAAATTGGAAGAATGGTTGGGTGAAAAAAACGCGGCGGATACGCTTTCGCTGTCGGTAGCGCATAACATAACGTCTGAAATGGGGCTGGCATTGATGGATGTGGCAGACGTGGTGCGACTTTATCCAGATGTGGTGGCTTTTCTGGAACAAACCAGAGATGATCGTTTTCTAGAGCAGCTTCATAAACGGAGTGGTGGAACAGAAGTACGGAATGCAATGCTTTCGTTTCTGGATAAATACGGCATGCGTTGCCCCGGGGAAATCGATATTACCAGACCGCGTTGGGCAGAGCAACCATTGGCATTAGTGCCCGCGATCCTGAACAATGTGCGGCTGTTTGCAGTTGGCGCCAGTAAACGGAAATTTGCGGAAGGAAGGGAAGTGGCAGCGAAAAAGAAAAAGGAACTGCTGGCGGCGCTCATTCAATTGCCCGACGGCGAACAAAAGGTAAAGGAAACGAAACGGATGATCGACCTGGTGCGTCACCTGATTGGTTATCGTGAATTTCCCAAGTATGCGATCGTAAGTCGGTCTTTTGTTTACAAACAGGCGTTACTGAAGGAAGCGGAGCCGTTGGTGCAGGCCGGTGTGTTGCGGATGGCAGAAGATATTTTCTATCTCAGTTTTGCAGAATTATCGGAACTGGTGCGCAGTCGTCAGCTCGACGATACATTGATCGATAAACGGAAAGAAGCTTACCGGGCCTTTAAAAAGTTGCGCCCGCCGCGGGTAATGACCTCGGAAGGAGAAGTGATTATAGGTTCGTACAAAAGGGAAAACCTGCCGGAAGGCGCTTTGGCAGGCCTGCCGGTTGCTACAGGCGTTGTTGAGGGCCGGGCGCGTGTGATCTTAAATATGGAAGAAGCTGTTTTTGAAGAAGGGGATATCCTGGTGACCGCTTTCACTGATCCCAGTTGGACGCCATTGTTTGTTTCCATCAAAGGTTTAGTGACGGAGGTGGGCGGATTGATGACGCATGGTGCTGTCATAGCGCGTGAGTATGGACTGCCGGCTGTTGTCGGCCTCGAACATGCAACCCGGCTGATTAAAGATGGGCAAAGGATCAGGGTAGATGGGACACATGGGTGGGTGGAAGTGTTTTGATGATATTTGATCACCCACGTCATCACAACATAACCCGTGTCATCACGACACACTACGCAACGCGTCATCGCAACATAACCCGCGTCATCGCAACATTACCCACGTCACATCGCGACGTAGGAAGCGATCCGCACGGTATGACGCGCGAAGGATTACGTAAGACGAACACCGCGAATTGACGAGATTGGGTTCCCAGCGCGAAATCAGATCACTACGTCAACCCTATGGGGCTTCCTCGTGATGACCCCTGGAGGGTGAACGGAATCCCCATAATGAGTACTGTCACCCGTGTCATCACGACACTATGCAACGCGTCATCGCAACACAACCCACGTCATCGCAACATTACCCACTTCATCGCCACGTAGGAAGCGATCCGCACGCTATTGTTGTGGCGCTTTCTTTTTACTACCAAAAATTTTGTATCCCACCGAGAACCGCACGTAGGGTTGTGTGAGCACACTACGAATGTCGGCGTTGGGCACATTATTCATTTTCGAGAAAGACTGCTGGATCGTGAGGTCGAACAACACACGGTCTTTCAGCAGGTAATTCATGCCCAGCAGGTAGCCAAACCGAATTGGATTGGTAGCAGGGTTCTGATTGGTATTTGGGTTATAACTATCGATCGGCGCAGCCGTATGATGGAAACTATCGTTGACACTAATCTGGTAGTTGGGGTTACTATGCACATTCACCACCGAATCTTGTAGCGTCAGTCCACTATACGTAGTACTGGAAGAAGACACAGTAGGGATACTGCCGAAATTCATGGTCACACCCGCCAGCAAGGAAAGGTTTTCCGCGATCGTGTACTTAAAGATCAGCGGGATCTCAAACTCTACGTAGTTTTTATTGCTGGTTTGAGTTACATGAACAGAGTCGTACGTCTGTTTGTAGTAATAGTTATACACCGTATCGAAGAAAGGCGGCGTAGAGACAGAATCCATGCGCTGCGTACTGTTGATCGTAGTACCGGTAACGTTGTAAAAGCTTTGGCTTGAATTGATCGATTTATTCATCTGCGCAAACTTTACGGAAGGCTGTACCAAGAAAGCAGCCTTTGGCGAAAGGTTGTATTGCAGGTAAATAGTAGCCACCCATTTATTGGACGTAACCGTGCTGAAACCTTTTTCGAAACCGAATTTAGCGCCGCCTTCCAAAGTGCCTGGCGGTTTACGATCCTTTGCGATGGACGGGGACATATTGCCGCCGGCGCCACCAGCTGGGTTTTGCAGTTCAATTTTCTTTTTATCGGCAGCCTCCTCTTCCTCGTCGGCCGCTTTCGCTTGCGGCACAACAGATTTATCGATATAGCTGCTTACCGGAATACCCGCACGCGGGTCATGTTCGGCGGCGGGTTGTGGCGGTTGCGGTTTGGCTTCGTTTTCATCGCCTTCATCGTTCATCGCCGCTTTATCATTGTCTTCGTCGTCTTTTTCTTCGTCCAATGCTTTCTTTGATTCCTCGGCGGGTTTAATCAGCAAATTATTAGCAGGGTTTGGTGTGGGTTGGAACGTGTTTGTTTTAGCAACAACATTGACCGGTTTCGGTTCGGGTAAAGGTTTTTTTGCAGGCGCCGCAGCCGGAACCACAACCGTCGGTTTCTTTGGCTCATTGGCAGCTACTGGCGTTTTTGCTGTTTTGTTTGTTGCCTTTGTTTTTTGCGCCGTTTCGTTTTTTGTGCCATTCGGCATATCGCTTACCGGGCCGGGTGTTGCCGGGTTCTGTTGTGTCGCCCTTGGTTTATAGGGGCTGGCATTTGATTTAGCGGCCGATATCTTTTTTGGTACAATTTTATTACTTGACCTTGGGCTGGGAACCAGCACTTTTGGTTTTTCGGATTCCGCTTTGACTAAAGATCGCGATTGGCGCTCATTAGGTTGTTTGTTCGCTACATTAGCGTTGGTCGCGGTTATTTCTTTGGATGCAGGAGCAGTGGTACTTTGCGTTTCTGACTTTTTGGTTTTTGCTGTCCGCGTTGTTGCGCTACCAATCGCTTTTTCGTTGCTCGTATTGGTGTCTTCCGCTTTATTGTGTTCCGTTTTCTGTGTTGTATTTTTTACTTTGCGCGTTGTTACACCACTGATCGCTTTTTCGTTGCTCGTGTTGGTGCCTTCTGCTTTATAGTTTTCTGTTTTCGATGTTGTATTTTTTGCTGTCCGCGTTGTAGGGCGACCAATCGCTTTTTCGTTGCTCGTGTTGGTGTCTTCCGCTTTATCGTGTTCCGTTTTCTGTGTTGTGTTTTTTGCTGTCCGCGTTGTTGCGCTACCAATCGCTTTTTCGTTGCTCGTGTTGGTGCCTTCCGCTTTATTGCGTTCTGTTTTCTGTGTTGTGTTTTTTGCTGTCCGCGTTGTTGCGCCACCAATCGCTTTTTCGTTGCTCGTATTGGTGCCTTCCGCTTTATTGCTTTCTGTTTTCTGTGTTGTGTTTTTTGCTTTGCGCGTTGTTGCGCTACCAATCGCTTTTTCGTCACTCGTGTTGGTGTCTTCCGCTTTAGTCTTTCCGCTTTTTGCTTGCGCTTCATGTAGTCCGTTCGAGGAAACAGAAAGCCCTTTATCTGCCATGCTAATCGGATTGCCCGGATTGCCCGGATCTCCTTTTTTATGGAACGCCATATAACCGGCTACAGAACCAATCAGTAAGAGCATGACGATCCATGGCCACCAGCCTCCAAAGCGTGGCCTGCGGGTGTCATCCAGTCTTTGACTGAGCTCTTCCCACACTTTTTCCGGAGGCATCTCGGTATAGTTGCCTAACTCCTCACGGAAAAAATCGTCAATATGTTTTTGCCCTTCTTCCATTATAGTCTCACGACGTGAGCGCTTTAATTTTTTCTTTTAATCTTTTTCTTGCGTCATTGAGGTACCAGCGACAATTGTTCTCTGTGAAGCCCAGTAATTCACCAATTTCTTTGTGCGACATGTCTTCAAATACAAAAAGATTGAAGACGGTTTTCTGCGTGTCGGGTAGGGTATGAATGGTTTGTAGGAGGTCTTTATAATTTATTTTGCCAATAATATCAGTCGGCACCCATGCTTCTATCGAAACATTGTCAAGATGCACTACTTGCTCGTGCTTCATATTTTTCCGGAGATAATCTGTAATGGTATTTACAGCTATCCGGCGCATCCATCCTTCAAAAGATCCGGTAAATGAATACTGGCTGAGCCGGGTAAATACTTTGTAAAAGGTGTCGTTCAGAATTTCCTGAGCTGTGGACTGACTGAAAATGTATCGTCTGATGATACCATATACGACAGGCGCGTATTTTTCATACAGCTTTTTTTGCGACGAACGGTTTTGGGCAATACAATCCGCTATCAGTTGCGGAAGTTCTTCCGCACCGAATGTTGATTGGCTAAGATCGCGCTTATTGGATATTTGTTCCTGGTCGCCCAAACGGTTAATGGTTAATGGCCTGTCTTAAATAGTAGCTTCCTGTTCTTGTTTATTATCTTGACGTTATAAAAGATCAAAACGTTAGGTATGTCCCTGATTTTTTTTGAGAAAAGTTTATAAGGATATATATGTCATATTTTAGTCATAGTTAAAAAACTGTTTCGTATCTTAAATAATTAACGTATTTTTCATAACGTCATCCAGATTTGCTTACCGCCAAAAGCATTTACATGAAACAACTTTACACGCTTGCCGCCATTTTACTGTGTCTGGAAGTTGGTCCTGCCGCTGCAAAGGAAACAGGAGTAGCTATTTCCGGTGTATTCCCCCATTTTAATTCAACGGGGCTCACAACACCTTCGAGCGCAACGCTGGCCGGTACATCCAGGCTAGTGGCCAAATCACATTATATACACGACGGTGCGGCGCTTGTTCCGGCTGATTCTTTTTCCTATATATATAATACGGGCCGCGGAGGCAGCCCGGACTGGCAGGACGCCAATGACGATGATGTAAATTTTGACACCAGCATCACTTACCTGTTTAACTATGGGGTGGCGTACCCGGCGGCACGGCGGATACAGACTTATAACACGCAGGGCCTGATCGCTTCTTTGTGGCCGCAAACCCGCGATGACAACAATACAGTCTGGCAAAATTCAAAACAGTATTATTACTATTACGACAATAATTACCTCGCTAAAACAACTATGAAGATCTGGTCGGGTGCCTGGAATAATAGCCTGGACTATATCAATTCTTATATCTATTCGCCGTACCGTTTGCTGGCCATGCTGAATGCTCCGGGTTACAGAAGATTCTTCGAATATGATAATGATGGCAACCTCGTTATGAGCTACGACCAAAGCATTGCAACAAATGGCGTAGCACAAAACAATACGCTCGACAGCTTCTATTACGATGCAGCCGCTCGTCTTTCAGCGAAGACATTGGAAGTTTTTGATAGTGTAACGCTCGGATGGAAATTCTCAGAACATTGGGATTACAACTATACAGGTACCGATAGCGATATTGAGGCGGCTTATAAATACATCTGGGTAAATAATACCTGGATGAAGAGTGAATATCATGTTTATACCTACGATGGCAATCACAATATACTGTCTGATCTCACTCAGACATGGAACGGCAGTGCATATGTGAATGCTTCACTGATGGAATGGACGTACAATAACAGCAGTCAGCCGCTGATCATTGTTTCCCGCAGTTGGGACGGTAGTGCCTGGAATTTTGCCAAGGGGGATTTTGAACGGCTTTTTTACTACCAGAGCTTTGTGCCTACAGGAGTTGCCAATCTTGATAAAACACCGATGTACCTTAATCTGTATCCTTCGCCGGCCACGGATGTTGTGACGTTCGGGGTGAATTGGGATAAGCCGCAACCGTTTACGGTAGCTATTTATGATCTGCAGGGCCGCGTTCTGAAAACATGGTCGGAAAGCGCCACTAAAAACTACAGCAGGCAAGTATCGCTCGATGGCTTTGCTGCGGGCAATTATATTGTAAAAATGGTAGCCGCCAATGGCCAGCAAACCACCAAGATGTTTACGGTAAACCGTTAGAAGGTTAACTGCATTACATAGTCGTTCATAAAATAACCGTTGCCGATATTGATATCTTCTTCGTGCAGCACCGTAAAGCCCAGCCGTTCATAAAACTGCCGGGCTTTATTATATCGGTTCACGTTTAAAATGAGTTGCTGCGCACCGTGTTTTTTCACAGCGGTTATTACATATTCCAGTAATCGCCTGCCTAAGCCTTTTCCTTGAGTGTTGGGGAGTACATATATTTTGTGCAGCTTCCAGGTGTCGTCATCGTCCATTTTTCCGTAAGCCGCAAAACCAAGCGGTTCGCCGTTTTCGGTAACCAGGATAAACTGTTGCCCTTCGTTCATCTGGCGATGCAAAGCGGGCTCGCTGTACATCATTTCCAGCATATAGTCGAGTTGCGCTTCGCTTAAAATGTGGCCATAAGTATCGGGCCAGATGCGCAGACTTAACGCACGAATGACTGGGATGTCTTTTACAGTAGCAGCTTGTATCGTTTGCATAAGAATGCAATGTTACAACGAAAGTGCTAATGTTGTGGTAGTTGATCGGCGAGCGAATCTTCGGTATCTGTTGCAGAAAGCAGGTCGGTGTCCAGCAGCCGGTTTTTGAAAGCGGCGTTAGGCGTATTATTGAGATGAGCAGTAGCTGGCGATTCTTTTGCGCAGGTAACCGCAAAAAAACCTAAAACAATGGCATAAGTCAATAAGTGGATAAATTTCATAGCGACATATTAATAAACCTCTGTAACCGCTATTTGACTTAAAAAACCATGCCATAGTTTACCGGATCAGCGCCATTACATCTTCGTCGCCGTCGAGGTTGTTCATCTGGATCATAATTTTGGGATAACGCCATTTTACCCGTGTGCTCATCGGCACTACCGTAAACTTTTTGGGATTCGGCAGACAAGCGATGATCATGGCGGCTTCCGCGCGGCTCAGGTTTTTGGCCGGTTTATGAAAATAGGTTTCTGACGCAGCTTCTATGCCGTAAATGCCTGGCCCCATTTCGATCACATTCAGGTACACTTCCATGATCCGTTTTTTACCCCAGGTCCATTCAATCATTTTTGTGTAAAATAATTCGGGGATCTTCCGTACATAACGACTCCAGCCATTGCCCTGCCAGAGAAAAACATTTTTTGCGGTTTGCTGGCTAATGGTACTCGCGGCAGCGCCCAATGCCCGCTTTTTCTTTTTGCGTTTCTGCTTATCGGCATCCAGACTTTTTTCAATCGCCTTCCAATCAAAGCCGCCATGCTCGGCAAACAGCTGGTCTTCGCTGGCAATAGCTGCGAGCTTTACATTGGGTGAAATTTCTTCCCAGCTAACATAATCGCGCTTCAGGCCATAGCCGCCAAACAATGCACCCGCCTGTGTGATAGTGATAGGCGGAAATACCCAACGGCAGAGTACCGTATACACAAGAGAAGCGAGGAAAAGTACGAGGATGGTGCGTTTGAATAAACGCCAGAAGCCTTTACCGGAAGATTTTTTCTTTGCAGTCATGCCATGGCAAGATACGAATTGCGTCCGGCAGTCAAAATTCAAAAAAGCCAAAAGCCAAAAGCTATAGTGCCATTGTAAATTGTCGATGGTCAACTGTGTATTGTCAGCTACTTTTGCGGTGTATGAAAAACTGGTTATTATTATTCAGCCTGCTCTTTGTTTTTACAGGGAATGTAAAGGCACAGCAAGACTCTGTTAAGAAAGAACAACCGCATATTTATGATCCGAAAGCAGATGCTTCGAAACAGATTAAGGATGCCGTGGCTAAAGCAGCAAAAGAAAAAAAGCATGTATTGATACAAGTAGGTGGCAACTGGTGTATCTGGTGCATTCGTTTTAATAACCTGGTAAATTTAGATACGACGCTGCATCGGATGGTGAATGAAAATTATGTAGTCGTGCATTTGAATTACAGCAAAGAGAATAAGAATGAAAAAATACTGGCGCAGTTAGGATGTCCGCAGCGATTCGGTTTTCCGGTCTTCGTTATTCTTGATGCAAAAGGCAACCGTTTGCATACCCAAAACTCTGCTTACCTGGAGAAAGATAAAGGACATGATCCCAAAAAAGTGGCAGACTTTCTGAATGCCTGGTCGCCGGCCGCACTCGATCCAAAGAATTATGCAGGGCAAGATAACTGAGCGCGGCTGCTTTTGAATTTTAACTTTTGATTTTTTGAATTAATGGAGAACAACCTCACCTGGTCCGACTTTGAAAAAGTAGACATAAGAACCGGCACTATCGTAGCCGCAGAAATATTTAAAGAGGCGCGTAAGCCAGCCTATAAGCTACAGATCGATTTTGGCGCCCTAGGTATCAAGAAAACCTCGGCGCAGATCACCGTTCTGTACACACCGGAAACATTAATCGGGAAACAGGTTGTGGCAGTGGTCAACTTTCCACCGAAGCAGATCGCCAATTTTTTCAGCGAATGCCTGATTCTGGGATCCATCGACGGATCTACCATTACTTTACTGGAAACCGAACGCCCGGTACAAAATGGTTTACGGATTGGGTAGCTAATTTGAAAATGAGCGAATTTAGAAGATTTGAAGATTCTTGTGCAATCCAAAGGGCTAACATGTCACAGTACGCTTGCGCGCCCTAGTGGGAAAAAGGTTTGCTGCCCGGTGATCATTTTCAAATTGACACATTTTCAGATTTTCGAATTAATATGTATTAGCGTATATTGGTATTTCATAATACACCATCATCTTTAATATGAAAAAAATAATACTCGCTGTTGCGGCAATAGGGTTGACGTCTGGCGTTTGCCTGGCACAGACAACAGCCATATCGGTTCCATTGTCAACACACCAGTCCAGCTACAAAATATCGCTTTCGGGCTATCAGCAATATCTGTATAAAATAGTCACTGGTAAAATAACGGAAGCGGGCTATCGTTTCGGAAATGATCTACGCCAAACGCTTAATTCATTTGTCAATGACGGAGCCAAGCGGCTTTTCAGCAACGGCCAGCCAACAGATGAACAGAAAAAGGCAGCAGAGACTTATGTAGCCAGATTTGGCGAAGCCATGGTGCAGGACGGAAAGTCGCGTAAGCTGGAAGGTAAACTGGATATGATGAGCTTTCGTGCGGCGCGTGCTATTTTGTGCCCGGATCCAATTTTCTGTAAGCAGCTGTAAACATTTTTTCAACTTATATTAAAACAGCAACCTTATATAGGTTGCTGTTTTTACTATGTGCTCAGCCAGGGATCACGATTATAGTTTTCCCAAACTTTTCCCCAAAGCCATATCAATAGGGGAAATTGATCTTATTACCAAATAATAATTGTAACTTTGCGACAATTTTTTTTAGCTTAGGGCCTAGTCTATGTCGGTTAAATATACAGAGTACAAGCAGTTAAATATGCCATCCATCGAGCAGGACTTTCTGCAACGCTGGAAGCAAGGAAAATATTTTGAGCAGAGCGTAAGCCAACGCAGTGGTGCACAGCCATTTGTGTTTTATGAAGGCCCACCAAGCGCTAATGGTATGCCGGGTATTCACCACGTTATTGCCCGCACCTTGAAAGATATGGTGTGCCGCTACAAAACCATGCAGGGTTTCCAGGTAAAAAGGAAAGCAGGCTGGGATACGCACGGTCTGCCGGTAGAGCTCGGAGTAGAAAAAGAACTAGGTATTACCAAAGAAGATATCGGCAAAACCATTTCGGTAGAGGAATACAATCAGAAATGTCGTGAAGCGGTAATGCGCTACAAAGACAAATGGTCTGAAATTACCGAAAAAATGGGGTATTGGGTTGATCTGTCTGATCCCTACATTACTTTCGACAATAAATATATAGAAACACTTTGGTGGGCGCTCAAGCAATTGTTTGAGAAAGACCTGCTTTATAAAAGTGTGAGCATACAACCTTATTCACCGGCGGCCGGTACAGGTCTCTCCAATGCCGAGCTGAATATGCCGGGTACTTATAAGGATGTAAAGGACACTACGGTAGTGGCGATGTTTAAAGCAGTCAGAAATACGAATTCCGAATTCCTGTTTCAAGCTGCTGGTACTGACGAAGTATTTTTCATGGCCTGGACAACTACGCCGTGGACATTACCTTCTAACTGCGGTTTGACCGTAGGGCCGGAAATTGACTACGTGCTGGTTAAAACCTTTAATCCATATACACATCAGCCGCAAAACGTTGTTTTGGCCAAAGCGTTGCTGGGTAAATGGTTTAAGACAGAAGGCCAGGATGGCGACTTCGCCGGTTATACGGCTGAAACCAAACTGATTCCATGGCATATCATGGCGGAGTTTAAAGGCAAACAATTAGACCAATGCCGTTACGAACAACTGTTGCCAACACCGGGAAACACCGCTGAAATAGCGGGCGGTGATCCGTTCCGTGTGATCACAGGCGATTTCGTCACCACCGAAGACGGTACTGGTATCGTGCATACTGCTCCGGCTTTTGGTGCCGATGACTATAAAGTAGGCAAGAAAAATAATATCGGTATCCTGGTAATGGTAGATAAGCAAGGTAAGTTTATCGATTCTATGGGTGAATTTGCCGGCCGCTACGTAAAAAATTACAAAGACGATCCCGACTATAAAGATGTGGATGTTGATATTTCCGTAAAACTCAAACTGGAAGGCCGCGCCTTTAAAGTAGAGAAATACGAACACACCTATCCGCATTGCTGGCGCACCGATAAGCCGGTGCTCTACTATCCGTTGGATGCCTGGTTTATTCGTACCACGGCTGTAAAAGACCGGATGATTGAGCTGAACAAAACAATCAACTGGAAACCGAAAACTACCGGAGAAGGCCGTTTTGGCAACTGGCTGGAAAATATGGTGGACTGGAACCTGAGCCGTAGCCGCTATTGGGGTACACCGTTGCCGGTTTGGGTAAGTGAGGATGGTTTGGAGAAAAAATGCATCGGTTCCGTAAAAGAGCTGGTGGAAGAAATGAAGAAAGCGGACAAGGCGTTGAATTTAAACCAGGTTGCCGATTTTACGGGTTCCGAAAATCCATCTGACGAAGATCTGCAAGCGCTGCTTGACGGTAAAACGCCGGAGCCTACGGAACTAAATGATTTACGCCTGGAAACGCCGAAACGCAATTTCGACCTGCACAAACCTTATGTGGATGCAATTGTGCTGGTGGACAGTCGTGGCAATGCTATGAGTCGCGAAGCTGATCTCGTGGATGTTTGGTTTGACTCTGGTGCAATGCCTTATGCCCAATGGCATTATCCTTTTGAACATAAAAACGAACTGAAACATAGCTTCCCTGCCGATTTTATTGCGGAAGGGGTGGATCAGACACGAGGTTGGTTCTATACTTTACATGCACTCGGTGTATTGCTTTTTGACAGCGTGGCCTATAAAACTGTTGTTTCCAACGGGCTTGTGCTGGATAAGAACGGCAACAAGATGAGTAAAAGTAAAGGCAACGTAGTAGATCCGTTCAGCACAATCGAGCAATATAGTGCCGATGCTACCCGCTGGTATTTGATCACCAATGCATCGCCGTGGGATAGCCTTCGTTTCGATATTGAAGGAATTAAAGAAGTGCAGCGCAAGCATTTTGGTACCTTATATAATACCTACCAATTTTTCGCGCTTTATGCTAATGTGGATGGTTTTGCTTTCAAGGAAAAATATATTCCGATAAACGAACGTCCGGAAATCGACCGCTGGATACTTTCTTCACTGCATTCGCTGATTAAGGATGTATCCCGCCTGATGAACGATTATGAACCTACACAGGCTGGCCGTGCTATCGAATATTTCCTGGATGAACAATTAAGTAACTGGTATGTACGTCTTTGTCGCCGCCGCTTCTGGAAGGGAGAATATGAGCACGATAAGATCGCGGCTTATCAGACATTATATGAATGCCTGGAAACTTTGTCTTTATTGATGGCGCCGATCGCTCCGTTCTTCTCTGACTGGTTATTTACCAATCTCAATCAGGTGACAGGACGCAACAAGGCAGCCTCCGTACATCTGGCAGATTTTCCGACGGCAGAGGAACAAGCGATAGACGCCGACCTGGAAGAAAGAATGCACCTTGCACAGGACATCACTTCCCTGGTTTTGTCGATCCGCAAGAAAGTAAACATCAGAGTTCGTCAACCATTGCAAAAAGTTTTAATTCCGGTTTTGGATGTGCATATGCATGAGCAGATACAAGCGGTAGAGGCATTGGTGAAGAATGAGGTGAATGTGAAATTGTTTGAATATTTGACTGAAACTGAAGGCTTCATCAAGAAGAAAGTGAAGCCGAACTTTAAGTCTCTTGGTGCTAGAATGGGTGCAAAAATGAAGACTGTAGCGGCAGAGATCGGAAAAATGAATCAACAGGATATTGCAAATCTCGAAAGAAATAAATATTTTGACATTCTTATTGATAATGAACCGGTTCGGATTTCGACAGAAGATGTGGATATCATCGCTGAAGATATTCCGGGTTGGTCGGTCGCCAATAAGGACAATTTGACAGTCGCTTTGGATATAACAGTTACACCAGAGCTTCAGGATGAAGGAAATGCAAGAGAACTAGTGAACCGCATACAAAAAATCCGCAAAGAGACAGGGCTTGATTTAACGGATCGTATTGTTGTAAAAATAGAAGAGTATGAACCATTAAAATCAGCAATTATAAATTTTAGTGATTATATTTGTGCGGAAATTTTGGCAGATAATATAGAAATCGTTCCTCAAATGTCGGCTGGCACCGAAATTGAGGTAAATGAAGCAACGCTTAAAGTGTTAATATCTAAAAATACATAAGCCATGGCCACTAAAAAGAAACCGGCTGTAAAACCTGCAAAAGCTAAGGCATCTACACCTGCAAAAAAAGCGGCTCCCAAAGCCGCTAAAAAAGCAGCAACTCCCGTGAAGAAAAAAGCTGTGGCTTCTAAACCGATTGCGAAGAAAACTGTAGCGGCTAAGGCGACTCCCGCTAAAAAAGCTACCAAAGCAACTGCGAAACCGGCAGTAAAAGCTAAAACACCACCTAAACCGGCTAAAAAAGCGGCTCCGGCGGCAAAAGCTTCAAATACCAAGAAAACGGCCCCGGTAAAAGCAACACCGGCCAAGAAAACAGCTCCGGCAAAAAAAGTGGCAAGCGATACAAAGAAACCGGCAATAGCACTGAAGAAAACGGAAACTAAAAAAACAACGATGGTGAAAAAAACGGAAACGACTAATAAATCAACAGCAAAGAAAGAGACAGTAAAACCTGCAGCAGCTCCTGCAAAGAAAGCTGCGGCGGCTCCTGCGAAAGCAGAACCTAAAAAAGCAACCGCAACAGCACTTAAAAGTGCAACTGCTTTAAAATCAGCACCGGCTGCAAGACCGGAACCAACTCCGGCGCCAACACCGACGCCACGTGGTGAAAAGAAACCAACGGTAATCGTAGCACACCGTCGTTTGGAAAACAAATCCAAGCAAGTGAGCGAAGAACCGTCCGGCAAAACAATGATCAACTACCAGCCTGATTTTACCCGGTCTATTCTGGATGAACCGGAAATGCAGTCAGGCCCGGTATATCGTTATAGCGACGAAGAACTGAATGAATTCCGCGAATTGATCCAGGGTCGTCTGGAAGCTGCGCGTAAAGAACTCGGCTTCCTGCAAGGTTTGATTACCCGTAAAGATGAAGCGGGTACCGAAGACACTGAAAATCGTTACATGAATATGGAAGACGGCAGTGGCGCAATGGAACGTGAACAACTGGCCCAGCTGGCCAGTCGCCAGATTCAGTTTATCAATCACCTGGAAAAGGCGCTGATCCGTATCGAAAACAAAACATACGGTATCTGCCGCGTTACCGGCAAGCTGATCGACAAAGCACGTCTGCGTGCAGTACCACATGCTACACTCAGCATCGAAGCTAAAAAAACAATGTCTGCTAGATAATTTATCTTTTTTAATCACGAGAGAAGCCATTATGCATTTTTTGCATAGTGGCTTTTTTTGTTGAACAATCAAACGTCGAAACGCTCCTGCCGAGCGGAGTTGCAGCCTAAAGTCAACGTGCCGGCCAGCACAAAAATTATTGACAGTATCGAGTCCGAAACCTGTGAAAGCCGGCGTTTTCGGATAAACTACCGAAGCCCAAAAGCTTCGTGCATCTTTTAATGTTTCCGTCGTATCTTTGACGGCTGCTTTTATAAAAAAGCTGCTCACAACTCAGTTTTAACTAATCGAAAGATTTATGTCCTCAACCTGGTTCCGTCGTATCAAAAAAGGTGTATTAACCAGTACAACAGAGAAGAAAGAAGCTCCAGATGGTCTTTGGCACAAATGCCCGGAATGTAAAACAACCGTAACGATCAAAGAACTGGAAGACAATTTATACGTTTGCACAAAATGTAATTATCATAACCGCATCAACGCAAAAGAGTACTTCAGTATTCTTTTCGACGATGAGCAGTATACTTTGCTTTTTGAGGAGATCGTCAGCAAAGATCAGCTTGGCTTTGTAGACCTGAAACCATACGATAAGCGCCTGGTGGATGCGATGCGTACAACCGGGGTTCGCGATTCCATGAGCGTAGGTACCGGCAAGGTAAATGGTCATGGCCTGGTGGTTGCCTGTATGAACTTTAACTTCATTGGCGGTTCAATGGGTTCTGTAGTCGGCGAGAAAATTGCCCGTGGTATCGATTACGCGATCAAGCATAAGCTTCCGTTTATGATCATCTCCAAATCGGGTGGTGCACGCATGATGGAAAGTGCCTTCTCGCTGATGCAGATGGCAAAATCCTCGGCGAAACTGACGCAACTGGCAAAAGCCGGGCTGCCGTACATTTCTTTGATGACCGACCCGACTACCGGTGGCGTTACCGCTTCGTTTGCAATGCTGGGCGATATCAATATCGCGGAACCAAATGCACTGATCGGTTTTGCAGGTCCGCGCGTCATTAAAGAAACAATCAAAAAAGATCTTCCTAATGGTTTCCAGCGTTCCGAATTTTTGCTGGAACATGGTTTCCTCGATTTTATCGTAGACCGTAAAGTATTAAAAGCAAAGCTGAGCCAGGTATTAAGCTGGTTCATGGAACATCCGAAGACGATCAACGAAGACTAATAAAAGCGTTAAATGGGTTAAAAGATCAAGGTTAAATGGGCATAGTCGGAACTGTTATAGACTTTTTACCGATTACCTGTTTGAGTCATTGATACTAACGATATTCAGGATTTTTAGACTAGCATTAAATTGGCCGATTCCAATATTTATATAAAAAACCGCCCCGCCACTTTCGAGTACGCTATCGAAGACCGGCTCAAAGCCGGAATTGTACTGACCGGCTCCGAAATCAAATCGGTGCGCAACGGTAAAGTAAGCTTCAATGATAGCTACTGCTTGTTTGAAAAAGGCGAACTCTGGGTGAAAAGCCTGCACATCGCCGAATATGTCAATGCGGGCTATGCAGGCCATGATCCGACACGTATTCGCAAATTGCTGTTGACACGCAAGGAACTCAAAAAATGGTCGGACAAGGTGAAAGAAAAAGGATATAGTATTATTCCCCTGGCTGTTTTTATCAACGAAAACGGAATTGCCAAAATGGAAATTGGGCTTGGTAAGGGTAAAAAATTGCACGACAAGCGGGAAAGCATCCGGTCGAGAGATGTGGAGCGCGAAATGAAACGCTTTCTGAAATAGAAGAATGCCGTCCGGTAGGGCGGCATTTTTTGTGAGTGGGTATCCTGGTTTGTAAGTGCTTCAAATAACCCGGAGCATTTACTGTCGCCTATTCACCACTTACCCAAAATAATTTCAGACAAAAAACTCTTTTATTATTTATTTCCTTTTTACCTTTGTGCAATCAGAGTGAGCACTTGCAATGGGAATCTTTTCTAAAACGTGTGAATATGCGATGCGGGCTGTATTTTATGTAGCCAGCAATACTGCCGATGGTAGCAGAGTAGGGCTGAAGGAGATCGCTGCTGCGATTGAATCCCCGGAACATTTTCTTGCCAAAATTTTACAGGATCTGTGTCGTAAGGGTATTCTGGATTCGGCCAAAGGTCCCAATGGCGGTTTTTTTGCAGACGCTCAAACCATGAGCCGGCCATTGGCCGATATTGTTTCGGCGGTAGATGGCGATGCTATTTTTACAGGCTGTGGGTTAGGTTTGGAGCAATGTTCCGAAACAAATCCATGTCCTTTGCATGCCGAATTTAAAAAAGTACGTAACCAGATCACGAACATGCTCATGACCACTACAATCGGCCAGTTCAATAAACAATTGCTCAACGGAAAAATGGCACTCCGGAAAGTCTGACTTTTTTTTAAACTAATAAAGGATAAAAAGGTATTAATATATTTTATAAAAAACCAGTAATGACAAACGAACAAAAAGAGCTCATCAAAGCTACCGTACCAATTTTAAAAGAACATGGCGTGTTGCTTACTTCCCATTTTTACAACCGAATGTTTACCCATAACCCCGAGCTGAAAAATATTTTCAATATGGGTAACCAGCAGAACCAAAAACAACAAACTGCGCTGGCAATGGCCGTGCTCGCTTATGCGGAGCATATTGAAAATCCGGCAGTGCTAATGCCCGTGGTTGACAGCATCGGGCAAAAGCACACCAGCCTCGATATTCGTCCAGAACATTATGCGATCGTAGGAAAACATCTTATTGCTTCAATCAGCGAAGTTTTGGGCGAGAGCGCCACTTTCGCGATATTGGATGCATGGACAGCTGCCTATCAACAATTGGCTTCCATCATGGCCGGTCATGAGCAAAATTTGTACGAACGCCAGATCGGGAAAGCAGGTGGGTGGACCGGCTGGCGTCCATTTATTGTGAAAGAGAAAGTAAAAGAATCCGACGAAATCACTTCATTTTACCTGTATCCCGCAGATGGCGGTCCTGTAGCGGATTTTCTGCCCGGTCAGTATATTAGTGTCCGTTTGTTTTTGCCGGAACTGAACTTGCTGCAACCGCGTCAATACAGTATTTCCTGTGCGCCCAACGGTACCTATTATCGTATTTCGGTAAAGAAAGAAACGCATGCGGTACATCCCGATGGTATGATCAGTAATCATCTGCATTACCTCACGCAGGTCGGTGATATGATTGAGGTGACAGCGCCTTCCGGCAATTTTGTTTTAGCTGAAACGGAACGTCCTGTAGTGTTTATCAGTGGTGGCGTAGGGCAGACGCCGTTAATGAGTATGCTGGAAACGCTGGTGCAGAAAAAAACAACCCGGCTCAAAACATGGATTCACGGTTGTAAAGCAGAAAGCGTGCATGCTTTCAAAAATATTATTACCGAATGGACGTGCAACAACGATACGTTGCGAAGCCATTTTTTCTACGATATGCCAGCTGCCGGTGAGCATAATGTGATCAGTGGTTGGGTAGAACTTAGCCATTTTGATAAGACGGTACTTTCTCCGGAGGCGGATTATTATATCTGCGGCCCGGCGCCTTTTATCAAAAAACACTACGAATACCTGACAGCACAGGGTATCGGTAAAGAAGCGATTCATTTTGAAGAGTTCGGGCCGGCGTCGCTGCAGTTGAATTAAAGGAACAGCCAGTGGTCCAGCTGATTGATCGTTTTTCCGGTGTGCGGACCGAAATCGACGGAATTTTTCAATGAGCGAAGCTGCAAAGATCTATGCTATACCCGCATTCGTTTGAAGCTTGCTTGTCGTTCCTGGCATCTCTGGCGCCTTTCCAAGAAATTCAAAACGCCAAAAAATGACAGACCAATTGTAGATTTTCGGATAAGAATTAATATTTTTAAAGCTTATCATTATTAATGTCTCACCCAAATGAATAAGAATGTACACCTGTTGCGAAAAGCAGCTTTGACTCTGATGGCGTGTGCTATCTGTTTTGCTTCTTGTAAAAAAGACGATAACGGCAACAATTCCACACCGCCAACAACGCCACCACCAACAACGCCACCGCCCACGTCCAACCCTGATACCTTCAAAGTTGCAAAGGCTGGCGGCAAATCGGTTGTTTATGTGGAAGTGAACAATGAAAGCATGCTGAATGTTGCGAAGTATAAGCTGACCGATAGCGGCCAGCAACTGTTTGATATCGCGATCATTTTTGCGGCAAATATTAATTACGATACAGCGGCGCACAGAGCCACTTTATTTTTCAATAACCAGGTGACCAGTGTGCTGAATAATGTACAGACGCAAGTAGTTCCTTTGCAGCAAAAAGGGATTAAAGTATTACTGTCGATATTGGGCAACCACTGGGGCGCGGGTATCAGCAATTTCACCAGCCGGGCTTCCGCGCACGATTTCGCATTGCAGCTTTCTAATGCCGTAACGACTTATGGTTTGGATGGTATCGACTTTGACGATGAATATGCAGAGTATGGCAAATATGGTACTGGTCCGGTAAACGATAGCTCGTTCACGATGCTTGTTGATGAACTTCGTCAATTAATGCCTTCCAAACTGATCACGTTTTATAACTACGGCCCGGCGTCGGCTCACTTGTCTTACAATGGCAAGAAAGTAGGTGATATGCTCGATTATTCCTGGAATGCAGTTTATGGCACTTACGCTGTACCCAATATTGCGGGCATGCCCAAAAGCAATTTGTCTCCGGCAGCCGTAGACCTGCAAGGAACTACGCAGTCCAAAGCGGCATCTCTGGCTACTTCTACCAAGAATAACGGGTATGGCGTATTTATGTGGTACAATCTCACAAGCACCAATCAGTCAGGCTATATGTCGGCGGTATCCCAGATTTTGTACAACGACAGCGTTACATACAATCCATAATATCTGTGGTTCATCCCATAAAAGAAATCCTCCCCGTGGCAGCGCGAGGGAGGATTTTTTATTTTAAGACTTTCGCAGATTGCTGGGGGTGTGGGTATTAGTAAAATACCGCGTGGGCAACGGCAAAGACTTAACTCACTGTTCATTTTAGTTAGATATTTTAGGGTTGATGAAGACCTCCGTCATGAGCAATGCACGCACATTTTTGGGTAACAATGATCAGGTAATTGAGCAATCGAAATCTGAATTTTCATTGGTCAATGCTTATCTGAATGGTATTGGCATCAATTGGGAAAATGATCAGCTCAACATCGATCTGAAGTTTGAACTGCTTTATCCCGCAGGTAAACGGCTGGTGTTAAAGTTTAATGACGTCTTTGAATATTACTTCAATTACAACGCGGCGCATTATTTCTATTACGTGGAAAGATTAAAGTTGCTTAAGGCAGAAAACCGATACTATATCAGCCTTGATCCGGTAGATCAATCGGAGCAAATTGATGCAAAGGACAACGATATTATTATGGCAACCGGGTTGGAAGCGTACCTGGATATGCTCTAGTTATCCCGAATGCGTGTGCAACGTACGTCGTTTACCCCGTTCCGGACACCATCGCTATCTTGAAATCCATTTGCTCCCGTCTTCAAATACAATTTCTGTAGGCCATACTTTTGTGATAACGCATAGTTTGTTGGTGAGCACGCCCCAGGTAGCGGTGCGTCGTTTGCCGGCCTTGAGCGGTTCATCGTCAAAACTACCGCCGATGCCGGTGGCGGCATAGCCCATTTCGACCGGGTGGTCTGCGCTGTCGGTGCCGTACCATTTAAAGCGGATCGCACTGATATTTTTGGATGAAATATTCTGGTAAGTAAGCGCTACGCTTTTATAATGTCCATTGAGGTTTTGCACCAGCTGATAACGGACAATACGAACAGGTGCATGTTCTGTGCCAACAGTATCAAATGCCACTTCGCTGAGCAGGGCGTTATGGAAACTATCTACGTATTTTTTAGAAGTGGTTTCTTCCACAACAGTACCCGCACAATTGAAATTGGAGTGGTTGCAGGAGAGCAATAAAATAAAAAGGAATGCATACCAGGTTTTCATGTCGGACTAAAAATCACATTTACGTCTTTCAGAGACTTCAGAATTGGCTAAAGGTTTAGCTTTCTATAAAGATACCGATCTGCAGACGAATCTCAATATTTTGTATTTTGATCAGATGAACGCATCCTTTAAATACTATCTCTTGTGTACACTGCTGGGCTTTGTTGTTTTTCCAGCCCTCGGACAGTGGCCTGATAAGGAGCATCTGGCGCCCGATTCGCTGCTGCGGATGTGGTATACTGATTCTTGCAGGAAGACAGCTTTAAATGGTACGACCATTGAGCTACCACTCAAAGACCGGCATGTGTCGGGTCATCAGTCCGGCTCTTTTGAGGTGTTGCTGGAACTGCACAACATCTCCCGGAAAACGTTGATTGTGCCCGACCTGATTACTTGCTATGATGACAGCGGTTTTGGAAGCAATAATTTCGATATCGGCAGGGGAGTACCGTTACAACCCGGAAAAACACAAAAGATTTCTTTAATGATACCTGGTTCGCAACGGCGGTCGTTGAACAAAAGTGGTTATATGAAAGTGTACGTGGCCGGGGGCGATTATGTGTTGTACCCCATCCATTTATCCGTACGCTATGTTTTCGCGGAAGATAGTGTGCAATTAAACCGGCAATAAGCCTTTCCTTCGTTTTGTTTTAGCCGTCTTATTTACAAACATCAGATGATTGATGCTTATGAAAACCTATGACGGTTGCGTATTCTTTATATTAGTTGCAGTCGCAGCAATGTTTTCGACGTGGGCACAAAAGAAAGAACAAGCGTATCTTCCGCTGAAGGGCTTATTGAAAATAAAATACAATGATCTCGGTACGACCGTGCTGCTGGAAGACGCTGTGATCCGTTTGAACTTTAAAGACCGCCCGTCGGATGAAAGTTTCAGTACGAATTTTACGGTAATGCTGGAGGTGAAAAATATTTCAAAACAGCCGCTTTATTTGCCGCGGCAAATAGTTGTTTATGGAGACAATGCGGGCTTTTACGATGATTATGATATGCATCAGACGGAGCTGGTGCGCCCTCAGAAAATAATGAAGATACCGGTTACCATTGCGAATACCGGTCATACAGATTTCAGGAAAGCGAATTACCTGCGTGTGTTTTTCGAAGATTCGTCCTATGTCCGCATCCCGTTATTTACTGCGGTACATTTTTTTATATCAGACAGTATGCGTGCCCTCAAACATTATTAAACCGATCCGATGAAAGCAATGATACTTACCGCCTTAATTATAGGTGCCTTGCAGCCAGGCTATAGTCAATCTGGCCACAAAGAGACTCATGTAAACGACCATCCGCCGAAGAACCTGGTGCGGTTTAGTTATTACGATGGCGACCGGTATGTAAAACTGAAGGGAAATGATATCGACCTCAAGTTACAGGATCGCGTTTTCAAAAACGCAAAGATGCAGGATCCGTTCGATGTATTGCTCTGCATCAAAAATATTTCCCGGTATAATGTATACGTGCCTCGTGAGATTTTCTGCTGGTTCGACAGCGGCTTTGGCAGCAATAAATACTATTTTGAAAGTTCCGACACGTTGCCACCGGGCAAAATGAAAAAAATACCGGTTCATGTACAGAATAACTGGCGGGAATTTTTTGAGAAAGGCGTCTATCCTGTTAGTTTGTTTACCTCAGACACCACCGAGTTTCGATACCCGATCAGGCTACAGGTCCATTTTGTAAAACAAGATACGCTTTCACACCGCCAATAAACCGTGATGAAATACACTGTTTCTCTTCATTGCCTTGATGACCGCCAGCATCGTACTTAATATTAAAAACGTTTCCAGGCAGCCGATTTTTGTCCCGCGCCATATCAATTGTTTTGACGATAGCGGCTTCGGGTCGGACCGGTATGTTATTGACCGCACGGATGTCCTGGCGCCCGGCAAAACAAAGCAAGTGCCCGTACATATCTATGAGACTTCCAGAGCGCAACTCCGGAAGGAGGGCTTTTTTACCTTGTTTATGGCTGACTCTGCCGAAGTTCATGTTCCGATCAAAACTAAAAGTCCGTTATGTGGTGCAGGATACAGCTACAAAAAGATGAGGATATTTTGAACAAGGCGATGTAATATTGTTTGCACTGAAAACGACACCATCATAAATACCCAATCATGAATTATTTTCCTTACATCGTGTATGCAGCCTGGCTGGCTTCTGAAATATTGCTCAACCGCATGCTGCGCTCTGGCGCTAAAGACAGAAAGAATGCCGACCGGAGTTCCCTGGCGATTATCTGGATCACTATTGTAGTCGTCTGTGTGGGCGCCGTTCAACTGGCGAAGCGCACATATTACCCGATTTTAAACAATTGGGCGCTGGTCATGAATATCGGCCTTGGGGTTATAATACTGGGCATGATCCTGCGGTTTGCGGTGATCCGTTCGCTGGGCCGTTATTTTACGGTAGACGTAACCATTCGCGAAGGGCACAAACTCAAGACAGATGGCATCTATCGCTATCTGCGTCATCCTTCATACGCTGCGTCATTGCTTTCTTTTGCCGGGCTCGGTATCTCGCTCAACAATTATTTTTCGCTGCTGATGCTTGTCGTATTGGTAGGCGCCGCGTTTTTCTATCGCATCAAAGTAGAGGAAAAAGCATTGATTGGGCAATTTGGCAATGACTATATCAAATACATGAAGGGCACGAAACGACTAATCCCGTTTATCTTTTAGCGATCTTGTTTCTCCTGACGCCTGTTTTCTGAAGAGATTACATGCGAAGAGGCTACTGCACCGATTGAATTCTTCTTTTGTTTTTATAGGTACTGACCAGCCACAGCAGCAGGCTAAACGCCAGCAGTATCGTTACGTGTTTCCAGATAGAACCGATACCCAGATGGCGTAGCAACAGTTGGTTTATACCATCGAGCGCCCAATGCAGCGGAGAAAGCACCGCTATTTTTTGCATCAGCGGCGGAAGAATATCTACCGGAACCCAGATGCCACCCAAAGCAGAGAGGATCACAATAGAAATGGCGCCGAAAGACAAAGCCTGGTTGGCTGTTTTAAAAACGGAGCCAACAAAATAACCGTAAGAAGTAGCGGCAAATGCAATGGCAATCACCATCGGCAAAAGCGCCAGCGGCTGTGTGCCGAGGTACAAATGAGAAAGGCCCAACAGCGGCAATATCCAGAGGCCGATGCCGAGCATCAGTATAAACTGCACCGTACAAACAATTACATAAAACAATATCTTGCCCGCAGCCACCGTTCGCAGGGAATTAGGGATGAGTGCGATGCGCAGCGCACTGCCTTCTTCCCGCTCTTTGATCATTTGTCCGGCAATGGTAACGACAATAAAGAACATGCCGAAAATAGCCCAGGCAGGTACGTTGTGCTGTACTGAGTTAATCTCCGTTTTGTGATAAGACATACCCTCCAGTTGTTGTTCTTTGATGCCGATGCCCTGAAATATTTTTTTGAAATCTGCAGTCGGAGCAGTCGTATCACCGGCAGTCCCGCTGATCCGCGAAAGGCGCTGCACCAGTACGTTGCTGCAGGAATAGGTGATATATTTATCGAGTGCAAAACTTACAGACATACGAAAGGTCGGTTTCGTTACCGGATCAAAGTACATGCGTACGTACATGCTATCGCGGCTGCTGCGGGTAGGGAGTACGCCCATACCCAGTTTTTCGGCAATATTATTGGCAATCAGGTTGGCCGAGTTTACAATCTCTGCCGTAGCACCTTTAGGAATTACAATACCTACCCTGTATTTGCCGTCATGCAATAATGTTTTTAAATTTTCTTCGGAAAGCGGTTGCCCGTTGATGCTATCGATCACCCGGAAATTAGGACTTTCGCGCAGGCCGTTCTTGATTTCTGTAGCCACGCTGCCTTTATCATTGTCGGCAAACAACAAATCAAAACGTATTTCCTGGTAATCACGGAAAGGAGCGTCTTGCACCAGGGCCATTACAATGATAAGCAAAGCAGGCATGAGCAACAGCAAAGCCAGACCGGCAACGTCGCGTCGCAGTAAAGTCCATTCTTTAATGATCGTAGCAAATATTTTTTTCAACAGCGTTCCTTTTTCGTTTAGTCCAACTTGTTATAATCGACAATGCGCCATTCCTTATCATCCGAAAGGCATCGCTTTTGCTTTTTGCCTTTTGAATTAATCCCTCAGCGAATGCCCGGTATAATGCAAAAAGACTTCTTCCAGGTTGCGGCAGTCGGGCGTTTGCCGGATCAGGCCGTCGGGCGTGCCTTCTACCACTAATCTACCTTCGTCTATGATGATCACTTCATCGCAGATCTTCTGTGCTTCATCCATGAGGTGCGAAGTATAAAGTATGGTTTTTCCGGAACGGTTGTATTCTTCCAGAAACTCCAGGATCAATGCTCTTGATTGCACGTCCACACCGGCGGTTGGTTCGTCGAGGACCAGCAGTTCCGGTTCGTGGAGCAGCGAAGCAATGATATTAGCGCGGCGACGCATGCCGCCGCTGTAGCGGCCTACACGTTTGTCCGCATGTTTTTCGAGGCCCAGGCGTTGCAGTAAATGGCCGGCCTGGTCATTAATGCTTCTCTCCGAACGTCCGTACAAACGGCCAATGTAGCGGAAGTTTTCCCAGGCGGTCAGATTTTGAAATAAGGCTACCTGTTGCGGTACTACACCGATATGGCTGCGCAGCGAAACCGTATCTTTCATACAGCTTTTGCCATTGATGAAAGCGGTGCCACTATCGGGTACTACCAATCCGCAGAGAATATTGATCGTGGTCGATTTTCCCGCGCCATTAGGACCCAGCAAACCGGTTATTTTCCCGGCGCGCACTTGCAGCGACAAGCCGTTGAGGGCCGGCGTCCAAGAGCCTTTATATTGTTTTTTCAGGTTGTCGATAACGATTGCGGGAGCCATGAAATGCAAAGCTGATTAAAATGACGGGAACTTTAACATGCAAACCGGAAGATTGTTTCGTTTTGCAAGTCAACAATCTTCCGGTAAATGCCTTATGGCGATTAATTATAGCTCAGCTCTTTGATCACTTTTTCCGGAAGTGCGGGCAACAGATTGCGCGGCAGCAGGAAGGAAGTAAGTTCGGCGAGTTCTTTAAATACATAGTGCGAATCGGCTGCGGCACGCAGATAATCAGCGCCGGTACTGCCGCCGGTACCTACACGTTTGCCAATAGTACGCTGCACCATATGGATATGACGGTAACGCCACATAGCCATCAGCTCATCTACTTCCAGCAATGCATTCAGCAATTCGTAAGGCAGGTGCAACAGCGGATGATCGCGGTAGAGCATAATGAACAGTGCGCTGCGGTTGGCCTGCGCACTAAAGCGGCGTTCGGCCGGGTACCCGGCATCGTTCATGAACAATTTTTCGAAAGCGCTCAGGTTAGCCATTTCTACTTCCGAAAGACTATTTTTATATACATCGTAATATTTATCCCAGAAAGAGGTATGATCGCCATTTTGTTTCCAGTACGGATCGTCCTGCACATAAGGCATACGTTCCAGCCAGCGGTTTACCAACACCAGGATCGATTGTTCCGATTCCGCTTTTTTCACCAATTCAATATCGTAAGGATTAAGCTGCGAAAGATAATAACCTTTGCCATGGCGCTGATCGTAGCTCAGGCCAAGCGTTGCTTCAATCATTTTAAACTGGATGCTCTGGAAGCCGGAGGCAGGGCGGAGCAGATCGCGGAAATCGAGGAAATCCAGCGGCGTCATCGTCTCCATTACATTCATCTGGTTCACGGCAATTTCCAGGATGCGGCAAACACGGTTGAGGCGATGAACGGTATTATAAATATCCGGCGCATTGTTCGGAATGCTCGGCTGTTTGAAGATATCGCGCACAAGATTCAGCTCATGCAGGATTTGTTTAAACCAAAGTTCATAAGTCTGGTGAATGATGATGAACAACATTTCATCATCTGCACGGATGCCTTCTTTCGCACTTTCAGGTTCCTGTGCATTTAAAATTTTTTGCAATTGCAGATACTCACTGTAATAAACCGGAGCGCGTTCCTTCTTTTCCATGGGGTTAAATTAATAAATGTTAAGCCAACGGAAAAATACCGGACAAAAATATCCGAAGTTTTGGCCTTTTTGCGCGTGACAAGTAATTAATTGTGCGTACCGGATTGCTTCGGGAACACTGATGGTATGCCTGCCGTCAGCCCAGTGTTTATCTGGTTAGCGAACCACTTTTCCCAGTCGCAAATACACCGGCCAGGTCATCTTTTTTACTTCTGTTTTATCCCAGACAGCCGCCAGTTGTGGACGAATGATTGCTATCGGATCTTCTTTTTTCTGCTCGCGGTAATGATGTACCGACGACCAGGTACCCAGGTAACCAAGGAGTTGTCCCAAAGTCCATTCGTCAGTGAGGTAAAAAATGGGCGAGGGGATTTCCTCGAAGGGAAAAGGAATCGTCGTGTATGCCTCGTCGATATAGTGGCGTTCTTTGTCCCAGTAAGGGCCAACGGTTTCGGTATAAAAATGTTGAATGATTGCATCTGTCGGCGGGTCTATGGTGACCACATTATAAGTCCAGGCGGCAAACAGGGCGCCATTTCTGGCGGTGCGTTTTACTTCGGCGTAAAAAGGTTCGAAATCAAACCAGTGAATGGCCTGCGCTACGGTGATCAGGTCAATGCTGTTGTCGGGTATTTGCGATGCATCTTCCGCTCTTGCTTTAATATATTCGATATTGTCCTTCCGCCTTGCTTTATCGAGTTGCTCCTGGCTGATATCGGAAGCATAGACCTTTTCAAATTTTTCGGCCAATACAGCAGCCACTTGTCCGTTCCCGGTGCCTACATCCCAGGCATTTTCAAAGCGACCGGCGTGCTGATATATAAACTGGAAAAGGCTAAGCGGGGAGAGCGGACGGTAACGCGCATAGCTGTCGGCAACGTTGGAGAAGTTATCCATGATCTCTTTCATGATGCGTCATTTTTGGCACCCATAAAGTTACGGAACGCTTATCTTTATGCCGTATCTAAAAGATAGCATGTATGGAGCGGAAGAGTAGCTTTCTACCAAAGATCCCGGAAATTAAAATTACGGTGAAACGGTTGTCAGGAAATGATTACGAGTTTTTTGAACTGCTGACGGAGCCGCTGCACGCGGAGATGTACAGCCGGCAGAATTTCGAATTTTTAACCGAACTGTCACCCGGCCAGCAATTGTTTCTTTCATACGATTATGTGCGGATGCAGGTGATGCAGGGCGGATTCATCCAGTTTATACAAAACGGTTATGTAAGCCTTCTTTTACCGATGCCGGGATGGTTGCAGCATATTGGTGCAAATGATATGGCCCAGCTGCTGGACGATGTGTTGAAAGCTTATGTGATGCATATCGATATGTTGGAGCGTGAAACCACAGTAGAAGAGTTTGCCCAGCTTTATGACCAATTGCCGGAGTTTGCCGGGCTTGATGAGGAATTTACGCAACTGGACGCACCAACGCTGCATATCATGGTTAAATATGCGGCTGCACACCTGGAAGAGTTTGTGGCGTTTTAATTTAAAAGTCGAGTCTGCGCTGAGTATAACGGGAATGATCAAAATCTAATGGGCGTTTTCCAACCATAGGGTCGTCACAATGAAGTGGCAGGACGGAGGGATGAGCTGATTTCGTGTTTTAAAAAATCAGGACCAACTTGAAAAATAATTATAAAAAAAGTCGCAAAGAATGACGCTTTGCGACTTTAGTTTTTTCTATTTCGAATGAAGCGCGTTTGACGCCTGTCAGGGAAACGGTTCTGTTAAAATCTTATGCTTTCTGCCGTTTACTTTCTGCTCTGAACGCAAATTTTTGTTTCGGTATGCGGTCTCTGGCTTCTTTTTCTTTTTTCCAGGCAGCCTGCAATTGTTTGCTCGTCATAGTGCTGCCATCATGGCTCCAGCCTGGCGGGCGAAATAAGTATTTTAGCTTATTCCCAAACGACATCGGCTTTTTCAGGTCTTCGCCCAGTGCCTGCCATTCATGAAAGATAATTTTAAGCGGATGGTTTGGGTTTTGCAACGGTTTCGTGAGGCCGTAATGCGGCGGTTCTTCGGGAAGTTCGTTGATGAAGGTGCCGAACATCCGGTCCCAGACAATAAGCACCATACCCATATTTTTATCGAGGTAAGGAATATTGCTGGCGTGGTGTACTCTGTGATGCGAAGGCGTTACAAAAATGTACTCCACCCATTTTGGGAACTTGCGTAGCGCCTGGGTATGCACCAGGATGCCGTACGTTTGTGTGAGCGCGTACATAAAAATAATGTCGATCGGTTTAAAGCCGATCAGCGCCAGTGGTATAAAATAAAGGTACCTGTAGAAAGGCATAAGCACCGAAGAGCGGAAGCCTGTAGTGAGATTATATTCTTCGGACGAATGATGCGTGACATGTACCGCCCAGAAAATACGGACGCGGTGGTCTACAAAATGTTCCAGCCAGAACAATACGTCTTCGCAAAGGAACAGTAAACCCCAGTAAACGACCGGATGCCAGTCGGTGATAAAATGAAAACGGAAAAAGAATAAAAGCACCCCTAACGCAAATGCGCGCAGCAGCAGATCGATGCCGGCATTTACCAGGTTGAGATACACATTCATGACCGTTTCTTTCCATCCATAAAATTTCCATCCATGCAAATGACTGAGGACTAATTCTAAAGGGATCAGTATTGCATAGATAGGGATAGATAAAATGAGCAGAATATTTTTTTGGAGCTCGTTCATTAGCGGGTAGTAGCTAATTTATTTCAAATACAAATTACGATAAAAATAAAACAGCCCACTTTTCGGTGGGCTGTCCCTGTTATACAGTCATGATTTCCTTTTCTTTCTCTTTGCAGTGCTCATCCACCATGGCAATATATTTGTCGGTCAGGCCCTGGATCCGGGCTTCGCCTCCTTTTGCCACATCCTCACTCAGTCCGTCTTTCTGCGCTTTTTTAATTTGTTCAATTGCCTCGCGGCGCAGGGTGCGCACTGTAATTTTAGCCTGTTCGCCTTCGCCATTTACTTTTTTCACCAGGTCCTTACGGCGCTCTTCGGTAAGCGGCGGCAAATACAGACGGATGATCTGACCGTCGTTTTGGGGGTTCAGACCAATGTTGGAGGCGATAATTGCTTTTTCGATCGGGCCAAGCATATTTTTTTCCCATGGCTGAATGGCGAACGTACGTGCATCGGGAATGGTTACGTTGGCTACCTGCTGCAGCGGGGTAGGCGCGCCATAATATTCTACATAAATGCCATCCAGGATTTGCGGATTGGCTTTGCCGGCACGGATTCTTGTCAATTCTACTTCAAGGTGGCCAATGGCCTTCTTCATCGATTTTCCGGCCTCGTCAATTATACTGTCTAATGCCTCGGTCATAACGTATGTTATTTTTGCAGTTGGCAAATGTAAAAAATGTTCTGTAATAGCCGAATGTATTAAAAAATTGAATTTCTGTTTTCGGGTCAAAGGTCGAAAGGCAAAGGTCAGAAGTTTTTCTCCTGCACCCATCGATATTCCCGCCAAATTTGACTTTTAACTTTTGCGTTTACGTTTCGTTTAGTGAATAGAAAAGCTATTTTTGTTTCGCTAAACAGCAACAAAGTATGCAATCATTTGACTTTAAGAAGATTTTGCCACACTTACTCATCGTGTTGGGATTTCTTGTCTTAGCTTTTATCTATTGTTATCCTGCACTTGAAGGAAAAGTTTTATCTCAGGGCGATGTATCGAGCTGGAAGGGAATGTCGGAAGAAGCCAGAGCCTGGCATGAAAAAACAGGTGAAAACACGCTTTGGACCAATAGCATGTTTGGCGGTATGCCCACCTATACATTCTACGTGCCGGAGTCACACAATTATATGGGCGATATTTACCAGAAGCTCACAAAGCTGGTAGCAAAACCTGTCAATTTCTTTTTCCTGGCGATGCTGGGTTTCTATATATTGATGTCAACGCTGCGTGTGAATCGCTGGCTGGGTGCAATTGGCGCAATAGCCTTTGCCTTTGCTTCGTTTAATGCAGTGAGCATTGTGGCCGGGCACGATACCAAGCTTTATGCCATGATGTTTATGCCTATTGCATTGGCGGGCATGATCATGGTATACCGGAATCAATATCTCACCGGCGCCGTGGTCATGGCTTTAGGGCTTAGCCTTACATTGAGTTCGGCACACTACCAGATCATTTATTACCTGCTCATGGTGATGGTGCTGGCAGGCGTTACATTCCTGGTAGACGCAATAAAAAAAGGCACGATCAAAAATTTCCTGATTGCAACGGTCGTAAGTTTCTTGGCGGGCGGATTGGCGCTGGCGCCGGCAGCCGGCAGTATGCTGAGTACGCGCGAATATGTGAAACAAACCATGCGTGGCGGCCAGAGCGAACTGACGTTTAACCACGATCAGGGCAAAAAAAGCGGCGGTCTCGACAGGGATTACGCGTTTCAGTGGAGCAATGGGGTAGGCGAAACATTCTGCATCATGATCCCTTATCTCTATGGCGGCTCTTCTGACGAACCGCTGGAGAAAGGCCCGAAAGCGGGTGAGATCATGTCGAATGCCGGTTACCAGATGGTGCCTTTGTATTGGGGCGATCAGCCATTCTTGTCCGGTCCGGTGTATTTTGGCGCGATCATCTGTTTCCTGTTTGTACTGGGGCTGATGGTAGTGCGCAGCAATCATAAATGGTGGATCCTGGCGGCGAGCATCCTGAGCATTTTCATGTCGCTCGGCCGTAATTTTCCTGCATTTAACAATTTCCTGTTCGATCATTTACCATTATATAACACCTTCCGTACACCAACAATGGCGCTGGCCATTGCACAGCTCATGTTTCCGATGCTGGGCATCTGGGGGCTGATGGAAATACTGAAAACGGATGCTAATAAAGAAGAACTCTGGAAGAAAACCAGGATTGCGCTGGGGATCACAGCCGGTCTTTGCGTATTGATCGGTTTGTGCGGCGGTATGTTCTTCGAATATTCCGGCCCGGGCGATAAGAATTTTCCGCCGGAGCTGGTAAAAGCGCTGAAGGAAGACCGGGCAAGCCTGGCGATGAAAAGTGCATTCCAGAGCGCTTTATTCATTTTGCTGGCAGGTGGCGTAATCTGGGCATATCTCAAAAACAAGATCAAGCCTAATATCCTGATCATTGGTATGGGCGTATTGATTGCCCTGGATATGATTCCGGTAGCGGCTAATTACCTCGGCGAAAAAAATTATACAGAAGATAATGAAACGGCTGCATTCCAGCCACGTCCGGTAGATCAGCAGCTATTACAAGACAAAGATCCTTATTACCGGGTACTGGATGTAACCCGCAATGTGTTTAACGACGCCACGCAATGTTATTTCCATAAATGTATCGGTGGCTACTCTCCTGCGAAACTGGAACTTTACCAGGATCTGATCGATGTGCACATGAGCAAAGGCTTTACGAAACCGGTGCTCGACATGCTGAATACGAAATACATTATTTTCAACGGTCCGCAAAATCAGGCAGTGGCGCAACCGAACCCGGATGCAATGGGTAATGCGTGGTTCGTAAACGAGGTGAAATGGGCGAAGACCGCAGATGAAGAAATCCTGGATATGAAAGGTCCGGTACTGGGCGATACCGCAGTGGCAACAGGCAGTTTCGATCCTAAACGTACGGCGATCATGCGCGAAACATTCCAGAAAGACCTCAATGGATTTAATTTCGGTAAAGACAGCACGGCAAAGATCACGCTGACTAAATATGGCCTGAACGATCTGAGCTTTGCTTCGCACAACGGCCAGGCTGGATTGGCGGTGTTCTCCGATATCTACTATCCTTATGGTTGGAAAGCGTTTGTAGACGGCAACGAAGTACCTATTCTGAAAGCAAATTACCTGTTGCGTGCCATCAAGGTGCCGGCCGGCGATCATAAAATCGAGTTCCGCTTCCACCCGGATACTTTCTATAAAGGCGACAAGATCTCCATGATCGGCAGCATCATCCTGATTATATTGATGCTGGTGGCGCTCGGAATGGTATTTAAAGGCAAAAAAGAAACGCAACCGCAAGCATAAATATGAGTAAAGGCCCGTCACACCTGGTTCGTAAAATTTTTGGACTCAGGCCGGAAATGAGTATCGGTTTTTACCTGACTGATTTTCTGTTCCGGAAACTGCTCCGCCAGAATGCAGGTGTGACCTGGGCTATTCATCATACCAGTACCATTCACAGCCCCGAAAGGCTGCAGCGCGGTACGGGCACCTTTCCGGGAGATTCGCCGGGTGTTTATATCGATGCCAACAACGGCGTACGTATCGGTGCCTATACCAATCTCGGTCCGAACGTGGGCCTGATTTCCTCCAATCACGATTTCGTCAATAATGATGTGATCACACCTGCAGCGCCGATACAGATCGGTAATTTTTGCTGGTTTGGGAAAGGAGCCACGGTATTGCCCGGTGTAACGCTTGGCGATTTTACCATTGTTGGGGCCGGCGCTATCGTTACTAAAAGCTTTCCCGCGGGGTATTGTGTCATCGCCGGAAATCCTGCCCGGCTTATTAAGCAACTAAACAAGACAGAATGTGACGCATACGCAGCCAGCAAAACGATCTAGCTTTTTCGGCAATTCGGTATACATCTTCCTGATCCGATTTTTCCCGGTGCTGGCCAGCCTTATTGTGACCATCGTGTTTTCCCGCCGGCTCGATACTGCTCTCTACGGCGACTATCAGAATTTCTGGATTCAATATTTCGTGCTCAGCGCGGTGGCTTGTATGGGCACGCATGTGTTCCTGCTCACGTATTCGCCTCCGTACCTGAAACGATTGTTGCGGGAGTTGCCCAAAAAGGTTTACGGGTGGCTCGGCGGGTGGATTGTTGCCGCTGCATTCGTATTAGGCTGGTTGCAGCAGGCGCATATCGGTTTTGCGGTAGCCGCCGCTATTTTAGTGGTGTACTGCATCGGCACCATTGTAGAAGCATTCCTGATGGCAGGCAAGCGGTTTCAACTGCTATCGATAGTGAATGTGATTTTTTCTTTCGCCTTTCTCTGGATGCACTGGCTTTTCCTGGATGGCAACCAGTCTTTGGCAAATTTGTTCGTGCAGATTTTCTTACTCGCCGCGTTGCGATTGGTTGTTTACATAGTAGCTGCACTTCTTTTTGCGAAGCAAATAAAACCGGAAACATCAGATGAATCGATTCATTGGAAATCGGTACGGTCGCTCTGGCTGCATATGGGACTGTTTGATATTTTACAGATACTTTTCCGCTGGGCCGACAAGTTTTTTATTTCACTTTTGCTGGTAGCATCCATTTCGGCAATCTATTTCAACGGTTCCAACGAGATTCCATTCCTGCCGCTGATCTTAGGGGCCGTCGGCAGCGCCGGATTGATTCAGCTGGCCGCCAGTTCCGGTGCGCATAAAATAAAAGAGGTCATCCAGCTACAGCATATTTCAGGGCGTGTTTTATCCGCTGTTGTTTTTCCCTTGTTTTTCTTTTTATTGTTCTTTTCCAAGGAATTATTTGGTGTCGTCTTCAAGCATAAATATGATCTTTCTGTTCCGGTGTTTCTGGTAACCATATTGGCGATACCAGTGCGGGCGTACAATTTTACAACGGTATTGCAGCATTACCATAAAGGCCGGATCATCAATACAGGCGCGGTGCTGGACATTACGCTGGCCTGCCTGCTGATGTACCCCTTATACAAAAGCTTTGGGTTGCCGGGCGTGGCGCTTGCCTTTGTGCTGACCACTTATTTACAGGCGGCATTTTATCTGTATCACAGTGCGCGTGTTCTGCAGGTTTCCTGGCCGCAACTATTGCCCCTGCGCAACTGGGCAATAAAGCTCATTGTTTTTTTCTCATTGTTCATAACCCTTCATTATGTGCTGGTACGCTTTTTTAGCGAACAAATGGTCTTAACTTGTGGATGTATGGCGCTGGCGGCCATTGGCCTCGTGGCATTATTACTCGAGTTAAAATTATACAGAGCACAAAATGGCGAAACAATATAAAGCGCATTTCAAAAACGTCGATAACACCGGCTTCGGACCCAACAGTAATGTAGAAGGCGGGCGACTGACGAATAAAGACGGCACCTACAACCTGCGGAAAAGCGGCATGCGTTTTTATGAACGGATCAGCATTTACCACACCTTGCTGCGTATGTCGCGGAGCAAATTCTTCCTGTTCATTTTCCTGGCCTATTCCAGTATCAACGTATTTTTTGCTTGCATTTACCTGGCTGTGGGTGTAGATAAACTGCAGGGATCGGAGCAGGCCCATACCTTGATCGATAAATATCTGCTGGCATTTTTCTTTAGTTCGCAAACCCTTACCACGGTGGGGTACGGACATATCAGCCCGGTCGGTTTCTGGACCAACGCCATTGCTTCCGTCGAATCCTTGATGGGCATTATGATCTTCGCACTCGTGACTGGTATGTTTTATGCCCGCTTCTCCAGGCCGAGGGCTTATCTCCGTTTCAGTGAAAACCTGTTGGTAGCTCCTTATAAGGGTGGACGGGCGTTAATGTTCCGCATCGCCACTTATAAAAACAATCACCTGACCGATGCCGAAGCCCAGGTAACGATTGCGATCCATGAGCGTTCCGGGGAAAATAATGTGACGACGCGTTTCTTTCAGCTGCCGCTGGAATTTAGCCGGATCAACTCACTGGCATTAAGCTGGACGATTGTGCATCCTTTAGACGAACATAGTCCGATTGCGCATTTCGGCGAGCGCGAATTCAAAGAACTGAAAATCGAATTGATGGTCACCATCAAAGCCTTCGACGACCATTTTTCGAATACGGTAATGCAGCGGACTTCTTATACGGCTGATGAATTGGTTTACGGCGCTAAATTTCTGCCTATGTTCGAGCGCTCTGCGGATGGGTATCAGACCAATCTGCAATTGAATAAAGTAAATGATCATGAAATCGTAACACTGGCAAACGCCTATGTAAATGGCGAGGGTGAGCTCGCGGTGAATGGCGAATAGCGGGAGCAGGGTGCAGATAAACATCGGCGGATCGATTGACGGCTGATATATATCGACCATCCGCCATAGGCCTTCACGCTTCGGCAATAATTGTTAAATTTGCGCATGCTTATTACGAATACACTGTCCGAAAGATCTCAGGAATTTTTAGAGAAAGAAGAAATGTATGGTGCGCACAATTACCATCCTTTGCCGGTGGTATTGAGCAAAGGGAGTGGCGTATTTGTATGGGATGTAGACGATAAACGCTATTATGATTTCCTCTCTGGCTACTCGGCCGTCAACCAGGGACATTGCCATCCGCGGATCATCCAGGCACTTATAGAACAGGCACAGCGCCTTACACTTACTTCGCGTGCATTTCACAGCGACCTGATGGGTGCGTACTGCGAATTTATCACCCGTTATTTCGGTTACGATAAAGTATTACCGATGAATACCGGCGTAGAGGCCGTGGAAACAGCCTTGAAACTGGCGCGCAAATGGGCTTACGAAGTAAAAGGCATTGCTGAAAATAAAGCGAAAGTGATCGTTTGTGAAAATAATTTTCATGGCCGCACGCTCAATGTCATTTCTTTTAGCACCGACCCCGGCGCAACACGCAATTTCGGTCCCTATATGCCGGGTTACGAAGTAGTTCCGTTCAATGATATACCTGCGCTCGAAAAAGCCTTGCAGGACAAAAATATTGCGGCATTCCTCGTAGAGCCGATCCAGGGCGAAGCGGGCGTAGTGGTTCCGGATGAAGGTTATCTCACCAAAGTAGCCGCATTGTGTAAAGAACATAATGTGCTGTTTATTGCCGATGAAATTCAGACAGGCCTGGCACGTACCGGTAAAATGCTTGCTTGCGATCACGAAAACGTACGTCCGGATATCCTGATCCTCGGCAAAGCGCTTTCCGGCGGTACCATGCCGATTTCGGCAGTGCTGGCCGATGATGAGATCATGCTCACGATCAAACCGGGAGAACATGGTTCTACTTATGGTGGTAACCCATTGGCCTGCCGCGTAGCGATTGAATCGCTGAACGTTTTAAAAGAAGAGAAAATGGCTGAAAATGCAGCCGTTCAGGGCGAGTACCTGCGCCAAAAACTGCAGGATCTTCAGCATCCGCATATCGGTATTATTCGTGGCAAGGGCTTATTGAATGCCATTGTTATCGATCACCCGAACAAAGAATCTGCCTGGGATCTTTGCGTCAAGATGAAAGATCTCGGATTGCTGGCCAAACCGACACATGGCGACAAGATCCGTTTTGCACCGCCACTGCTGATTACGCACGAGCAGATCGACGAATGTGTCGGCATCATCTATAAAAGTCTTCAAAGCATTTTTTAATGGCGGAAGGTCATAAGGAAGAACATTTGAGGAGTTCAGACCTGATCACGGATATTGTGATCGGGATGTCTGATGGATTGACGGTGCCGTTTGCACTCGCTGCAGGGCTGAGTGGCGCCGTTTCCAGTACCGCTATTATTCTCACTGCAGGCATCGCCGAAATCGCAGCCGGTTCCATAGCTATGGGACTCGGCGGTTATCTTGCCGGTAAAACCGAACAGGATCATTACCGCTCCGAACTGAAGCGTGAGCAAACCGAGGTAGAAACTGTTCCGGAAATTGAGAAAGCAGAGGTGCGGGATGTTTTTGCCGAAATGGGATTGAGTGAGGAAACGCAACACCTGATTGCCGATGAAATTGCGAAGGACAAAGAGAAATGGGTCGACTTTATGATGAAGTATGAGCTGGGACTGGATAAGCCGGATCCACGCCGGGCCCGCAACAGTGCGTTAAATATCGGTATCTCTTATATCGTTGGCGGCATTGTGCCTTTATCTCCTTATATCTTTGCCGGTACACCGCTCGATGGCCTGAAATGGTCTTGTATGGTAACGTTGATCTGTTTGTTTGTCTTCGGATTTTTCAAAGCAAAAATTACCGGCCAAAACCCATGGGGCGGGGCAGTGCGCGTTACCGTGATCGGCAGTGTAGCCGCAGCCGCAGCTTTTGGTATAGCGAAACTTTTTTAGCAGGTCGACATTCAAGACTTTTCGGGTAACAGGAGCAAGAGCAAATGGTTTTTCCAATAGCCTGTAAGCGAATTTTAAACATACAACTTATAACTTAAACGGTTGACGGCTTGGCTTAATCGGCCTTTTTTGTTAGGTTTGAAGGAAACGATCTCAACGGAATGATGAAAAAGCTCTCTTTAGTTCTGGTTTTTGCGTTTAGCCTTATTTTCAGTTATCGGTCGCAGGCGCAGGAGCAAATTGCTCCTTCAGATTTAAAAGAACTCACCGCATTGGAAAACGACCTGGTTTTGGCTACCGATTCCATGTATTATGCGCCCATTCCCGATACCCGTTCCGATTATTGTGCGCAATTTGTAAAACTGCTGGTGCGTACGCTCAAGATCCCCAATTCTTATTATTATCCATTTACCAAATTGGGTGAAAAGATCAATATCATCGCACCCGACGATAAAAGCTTCCGCGTTTTCAACTGGAATATCGCACCGACCGAATTGACACGTCGCTATTTTGGCGCCATCCAGATGCCGACGGAGCAACTAAAGCTGTTCCCGTTGTTAGATTATTCAAACGAGCTGGCTAAAACCGCCACAGACAGTGTTTTGACCAGCGATAAATGGTTTGGCTGTCTGTATTATAATATCCTTACGACCGAGGTGAACGGCGAAAAAGTGTATACGATGTTTGGTTTGAATGCCGAAAGTTCGGTGAGTACTAAAAAGATCCTCGACCCGATGGTGCTAACACCTGCCGGTCCGGTATTTGGTAAGCCGATCTTCCGTGTGCCGCCGGAATTTAGTCGTACGGGCGTGCTCAATCGTTTTGTGATCGAATACAAACGTGGGGTGCAGGCTTCTATGAATTTCGATAAGGACATGAATGCAATTTTCTTCGACCGGCTGATCTCTGAAGTCAATGATCCGAACCGTAAGTACACTTATGTGCCGAGCGGCCAGTACGATGGTTTCCGTTGGGATGTAGATCACTGGGCGTATGTAGAAGACCTTATACCTGTGGAGATTAGAAAAGACGGCGATGTGCCGAACTTGCAGCAGGCAGCTCCGAAAAAATAAAAAAGCGCTTCCTTTTTTAGTTGATTTTATATAATTTCGCAGCCGTTCCGGTCCGGTAGCTCAGTTGGATAGAGCATCAGCCTTCTAAGCTGAGGGTCATTGGTTCGAATCCAATCCGGATCACCTCTTGGGACAAGCGAGAGAAATCAAAGCTTGTCCCATTTTTTTTGCCCTCTAATTCGCTGTTAATCTGGCACATCAACATTGCAGCTTCGTTGATTTTAGCGGTTCGATAACGTGTTCCGTCGAAAGTCAATTTTTCGGGGAATATCGAACCAATAATTTGTCTTTTTACCTCCAGATCACCTTCTTTATATAGCGTGTCAAGGCTGGAAAGCGCACTGGTGGCGTTATTTAGGGTGTTTTCTATATTTCTGACCGCTGATGTGTACGAAGTTATTTTAGCTTCAAGGACACTGATCTTTTGTTCTGCTTCTGACTTTATCAACCGGTAATCGGAACCCTCAAGCTGGCCGTTAAGCAAAAGTTCGCGGGCTTTACTGATCCGATTATTTTGCTCTTCTATCTGCGCTAAAAACACCTTTCTTTCTCCATTTAAATTATCAGTCTGATGGCTGTTTACTTCATTGATCACCTGCTTGTATAACGCGGCAACAGCAGGATTAGGCACAAATTCCTGTAGCTGCTTTTCAAAGGCATCGTTTAGTATCTCTGCTTTTTGCCTGTACCCGCATTTGGGCAGACAATGGTAATAATAGTAATACTGTTTCCGTCCTTTCGATGCGCTGCCGGTCAGTGATCTGCGGCATTTAGGACAGCTCAAAAATCCTCTCAACGGAAGCATGTCTTCCGAGACGATTTTAGCGGCCTGTATTTTATGCTTGCGGCCACGGCCATCCAATACGTCCTGGACCTCAAAAAATAACCCTTCCGTAATCAGGGGTTCATGTTGTCCCTGAACAAACCGCGATTCCTCCTCCTTATATTTTGGAATGAAGATTTTGCCGCAGTAGAGCGGATTCCTTATGGCCACCCAGAAATTATTCTTGCTGCATTTTAATCCCATTTTGGCGCATTTGCGCCATATATCCTCGGTGGTGAATATTCCTTCGGCAAGATTTTCGAAGGCCCATTTCATAATGGGGGCCTGCTGCGGATCAGGGCAAATGTATTTGCGTCCATTCTCATGAACCCGGTTCATGTAGCCAACCGGCGCAGTTCCCATCCACCGGCCTTCTTTTTTAGCGCGTCGCATGCCAAAGAAGACATTTAAAGCCCGTCTGTCATTTTCGACTTCTCCGGAGGTCAAATAGATAGCCAGCATCATCTTATTTTCCGGGATGGACAAATCAAGCGGCTGTTCCACTGCCTGCGGCTCTACATCCAGTTTGCGGAGCGTGCCTATCATTTGATAGGCATCGGGCGCATTACGGCTGAACCTGTCCCATTTTGTAAACAGGATAAGATCGATCTGCCCCCTTTTCTTTTTGAGGTTTGCTAACAAGGCCTGCCATTTCGGACGACTGAAGTTCTTTGCGGAATGATCTTCAAAAATAACATCCCTGACGCGGATCGAGTTAACCTCGCAGTATCTTCGCAACACCTCTTCCTGGTTACGCTGGGAATAACCTTTATCTGCCTGTTCGTCCGTACTTACCCGGATATATAGATCAGCGGTTTTCATTTTTCAGAAATTGCTCTACAGCGAAGTTCGCCAGTTTATATAAGAAATCCAGGATCTGACCAGCTTCCTGTGTTGTAACGGTAAGCCCGTTTTGCCGGAGTATCTGCTGCGCTTTTTCAGGAGTTATTTTTCTCTTCACTTCCAGTTCCATAACACATTGTTTTAGCACCTGATCACTTTTTCTTTTTCGGGGTTAGTTGCCTTAAGGCTTTGGCCCCTTTTGTTTTTGCTGCTTCTTTACCGGTTTCCAGGTTACTCACGAAATAGTTTTCATTTTCCATAACAACATTGTTTCAAAGTGCGGGGTCACCGAATACCCCTGCACTTTTGATTTTTAACCGGAAGATTGCTTTTGGTGTCCTGCTTTACTTTCAATTGCTGCGATGTATTCAGCTCTGGCGAACCCATTCTGTATCCCTTCAGAATTCTATGTGCCATTTCCCGGTAAAATAATTTGCTATCCGGATCGGCATTGTCGGTTATATGATTTTTGATGATGCATTTTAAAATGCCTTTCATGGTGTCCTCATCTTCGACCCGCGATGCGTTGCCGTTTGGATCCCGCCATACCATTGCCAGGCAAAGCTTATGATCGTCCTGGCGGTAGATAAGCTTCTGCTGGGTGATCTGCATCTGGTAGGTCTTTTGTGCAATAGACTCATCTTCCACGATGCTTTGATCGATGGTGATAGTTACGCCTCTACAGAAATCATGGTTGTTGCCTATTTCCCCGAAAGGAAGTTTATCTTCATCGGGAAATGGAAACCGGAACCGGTAACCGGAATCCGGTACTGCGTAGGCACCGGGCACATCATTTCCTGGTACATAAGAAAGCTGTCCCTGCCTTAAAGCATCGAGATATTTCCCGTAGGTTACATAATAGAGATTCTCGCAGGTTCCGATCTTGATGTCCTCGCCGTTAAATTTCACATACTCTCCCATTGCTTGTTTCCTCCTTTGTCTGTAATTGGATAATTCGCCGTTAGCACCTCGATCTTCTTTTTGTGGTTCCCTCCTTTAGCATTCACCGTTACCAATAGCTCCCGTTGCAGGGTATGCCAGCCATGACGGTCTGTGTATTGCGTTAGCATTTCAGAGGGGTAAGAAGACAGTAAGAACTTGCCTTTGATGGTGGATAGCAACTGTAACAGTGCCTCAAAATCTGCTTCCGTATAACCTTTGTAGTGGCCGCAGTTGGAACCGATGTAAGGCGGGTCACAATAGAAGAAAGCGTCTTCATGATCGCGGCTGTCGATGACGTATAACGCGTCGGCGCATTCGATCTGTGTTTTCTCCAGCCGCTCCCGGTAGGCTTCGGTAAAGTTTAAACGTTTATTGGCAATCCTTTTGGACGTCGTGTTGTCTGTTTTATCATACCCGAACGGACCATCCATCTTACCGGCAAATCCCTGGGAACAGAGTACCCACACCGCCCAGGCACGATGCACTTCATCGAACATATCCGTGTTGTAATAAATTACTTCAGCGCGGCGATACGCGTCCCGGCTGTGCAAGGTATCCTGGATCAGTACCTGTAGCTTTTTAAATTGGTTACGGATAACCTTATAAAAATTAGTCAGCTCGCCATTGGTATCATTGAGCACTTCGCATTTGGAGGGCGGCTTTTGAAAGAACACAGCGCCGCCACCTGTAAATGGCTCTGCATACAGCGTGTGTTCCGGTATTAAACTGATAATAAAAGGCGCAAGTGTTTGCTTGCCGCCATAATAAGTCAGCGGGGGCTTCATTCTTTTTCCCATACGCACTAATCTCTTCTAAGAAATGCAGGTCGGATCGACCTTCGTTTTATTGTTTACAATTGTTTTTTTAGTCCATCCCGGATTACCGGGCTATGATTTCCCCGTTTCTATTTTGTTGTCTCTGGGCACCACTGCTTTTTTCCGCTCAGTGAGCGATCTAATGATCTGATGCGCTTTTTCAAAACCGATCCATTTTCCTTTTTCGTTGACACCGCGCTCCAGCAGCTGTAGTCGCGCCAGTTCCAGGATATTAAAATCCTTGCTGACGATTTTTACCAGCAGGTTCGTGCTGATATCTGCAAAGAGATAGAGCGGGTTCTCGTCACGGGGTAGTGAGCCGTCCTTCTCTGCCTGTTTGTATTTATTAATCTGATCTTGTGTCATAACTATTCCTGTTAAACTGTCTCTATAAATGCCTGCCCCGTTTCTTTTTGGAGGCAAGCATCATCTTCTTCGCTTTTTCAAATCCCACCCATTCGCCTTTCTGGTTCAGTCCCCGACTTGCCAGCGTATATCTGGCCAGGTCGGTAAAGCTGAACTCCTTAGCCAGCCCTTTTACCAGCAGTGCTGTGGCTGTGCTGTTGAACAGGAAAATGGGGTTTTGGTCATCGGGAATCGTCCCGGCTTTAGCAGCGTCGTTATACCGTTTAAAATCTTCCTTATTCATGAGCCTGTGTTTTCCAGATCGTTTAGATTCCCCGGCCCTGTTTGTGCGGGTAGCGGTCGTTCAGCTTTTGTCCGGACTTTTTTTTTACGTCGTCAACCGCGTTTTGCGACGGTGACTGATCAGGCTTTGCCTGCTGCACAGATATAAGCTGCATCTGCTTATCGTAGACGCAGACCTCACCTTTGACAGGATTTACTACAAGGTGGCCACTGGTCCACTGGCCATCCTGCTTAATGGACGTGTGCACGATATGGGCTTTTTCGAGCATTCTCGCCGTGCGTTCCAGACCGTCGGCCGATTGCAGCCCTTTGATCTCGACCGGAAGATTTTTAAGTGTCTCGCGCAGATCAAAGGGGCGTTTGCTGTAATAGTTCTCATGAAAGGTTTTCAGCGGATAATTACCGTACTCATCTTTTGGGGCGGCTACGTCAATAGAGATCCAGGTATTGTAAGGCTGACCTTCTTTGTTGTACAGATCTTTATTAACCGCAACCTGGTCGCCGTATTTAAGCATACGATAGGCTTCGAGGGCCGTGATCATGGAGCCTGCTGCAATATTTTGCTGACGGATACCGGTAAAATCCGGGCTTTTCACCATGATGTCAAAAGAGTTGAGGTAGACCTTATCTTTCTGCGGGTCATCATCGCGACGCCAGTGTACCCGGAAGTTCAGCTGGTCCTTCGGCTGATTTTCGCCTCTTTCCACTTCCATCGTACATTCTGTAAAAAACTCCGGTCGTCCCGCAGCCATTTTTTCCTTCAGCTCCTCATTCATGAGCGTGCCGAAACCTTTTTTATAAAGGATTTCTTCAGGCGTGTTGCCTGCTTTTTCTGCTGGTTGTGTATTCATAACTTTTGTGATTAAATGGTGTCCTGAATTAAAGCGACTGTCCTTTGGAAGGGTTGCGCTTCATTTTTTTAAACTGTGCTGCCCGCGCGTAGGGCAGCCTGCGAATAGTAGCCGGTTCTTTGGGTGCCGGTGGCTGAATCGAAAAATTACTGTACGCATCCTGCACCGGGGCAGCAACAAGAGTCTGCCGGCGTGTGGCTTTAACAGTAGCCACCGCTTTTACGATCAGGCGGTAAGCCAGCCTGCGCAGTAAACCCGGATAGAGTGCTTTGGTCATTTTCTTTCGCTGAAACCGGAGCATCAGTATCATGGCCCTTTCATCGGTAGTAGCAGCCTTTTTGCCAAACTGATAATAGAGCCGGTTATATTCCTGTAATTTCATCCTGGTGAATTCCCGGTCTTTTAGCGACTGTTCGCCAAAAAGCTGCGCAAACTGCTGCTCCTGCCGGTTCCAGCTGCTGAGGCTACCGATCAGCGTATCCGCTTTTGTTTTTTCTATTGCCATCACGGGTGTCTTTACGGGTTAATTTGTATTACTGACCGACCGGCCTTGCTTTTAACAGCTGGTTTTCGCTGATCTTCAGCGAGAGGTTACGGTCTCCGTTTTGTTCGGTTAGTTCTGCTACCAGCCGCTTGCCTTCGGCAATGGTGAATTTGGGAAAGGCAATAGTGATCGTTTCCCCTTTGGCTGACTGGGCCGATCCTTCCATGCTGCTGCTAATGGGTAGCAGTTCCCGGTCCTGCTCAGACGTTCGTTTCATGCGATGTTTGTCGCGGATGAAAAACCGGATCGAGCTGATCTCGTAATTGATGGCTGAAGTGTTAGCCAGGTTAAACCGGAAAAAAAGCACATCCGAACAAAGAAAAACCCCTTCCAGTTTCAGCCGGATGCTATTTGCGCTGGCACGCTGATGCATAAAGGCACTCGTGCTGTTGATGCGCAGTATCGCATCCGCCAGCTGTTTGCTGTTGAGGGATACGTTTTGAAAGGTTACCGGGCCGTACGGAGCCTGCCTGCGCAGATCGATGGTCTGATAAGCGGGATTGTCGCTGTACTGCACGTTAAAGCTATAGACTTTGCCATCGCTGGTGATCACATGCAGGTTGCTTTGAGTAAGATTTTTATCTGCCGCTTTTACTTTCAGCACATTTTCGGTGCCTTTTACTTTTTCGGCCAGTACAGTACGGTCGCCACGATCGGCACTTTGAATGTTTGCAGGAAAAATGATCACCGTTGTTTTTGCGGTGGTGATCTGCAAATCGAACGGCTGGATCAGGGCCGTTGCAGAAAAATTATTTTGTTGCGCTTTGCACCAAAAGCCTCCAAAGAGGATCAATACACACATCACTACTACTTTCATCACATTTTGATTTTAGCGTTAAACTTTGATTGATTTTAAAATTGGGACTGCTGTTTAGCTTTTTCATCCACCAGCAGCACCGGGTACCCGGCTTTTACCGTGACCCGGACCAGCTTTACTTTTTTACTCAGCAGCCCTTTGGCCGCTTCGATACCCATGCCTGCGGCCTGCGTACCGAGGGAAGGATCATAGGTCATCAGCTGCATGCTTTGTATGGCTTTGTCCGCGCCGTCTTTACTGGCGTCACGGCTGATAGCCCCCGGGATGCGGATGCCTTCGTTGGCGTCCAGGTCGTAAAGAGTGAGCGAAACAGGAAACAGTGAGGAGCCGCTGCGGATTCCGCTGATCTGTACTTTCAGCCGCTCGCCATCGACGCTGCACAAACCAAAGACATAACTGTTTTTAGGGATCAGTACACCGGAAATTAAAATGTCCTGGGAGAGTTTCAGTTTGAGCGTTGCCCCGGAGACAACCGTCTGCGTGCCTTCGACTGTCGCGCTGACAGCCTGCTGGCGCAGGGAGTCATCACCCAGACTATCGGTAATATCATAGAAGCCTTCGTTTGCCCTGATGGCTACCGGACCGGTACTGCCAAGCGTGTAGACCCTGCCGCGATTTTTGATCGATTCCGCTTTCAGCTGGCTGGATACCCGTTCAGGATGCTGGATGTCGAGAATTTTTTGGAGCATGCCACTGAGTTGGGTCATCTCCGGGTCCGGGGCTGCGGGCTGTTGCATGGCCGCCATCATCTGTTGCAGGCGTGCCACATCCGGTGATGCGCTCATTTGCCGATCGCTATACGAATTATAGGGCGGCTGTTGTGGTGGCGGTGGCTGACGGATGGTACGCTCCAGCTCCGCCAGTTTCAGTCGTAACTTCTCTTCGCTCTGATCACTATTGTTTGCGCCGTAGTTAAAGCCTTGTGAACCGGACAGTAGCATGGAATCATCTGATCTTTTTAGTGCAGAGTCTGATGCGGCAAACTGCCCGCCGGTACTGGTAGCGCTTTTGTTTACCGAATCCAGCGCGGCCTGGTTATACAGGCTCATCTTGTCTTCATCACTGTGCTTCAGTTGGGCGGAGGGAAGAGATTTATTGAGCGAGGTTGGTGTGGTGGCAGTGGCATTTGTCTTTCTGCCGCCGCCCAGCGACCAGAAGGCCAGCGTGATAAAGGGCAGGGTGATCAGCGGCAAAAACAGTATTGCTTTGCGCTTTCTTGAAAATTGTTGATTCATATTCTATCGTTTTTTATGGTTTGCAGATTCTTTTACCTGTTCTGTTTGTGACTGTTTTCTTAAAGCATGGTTGCCGGGCGGAACCACTGCACGGGCCAGTACATACAGCAGGTAGGCACCGAAGACCAGACAGTAGATAACCAATGCTATTTTCTTTTGTCCTACAGACAACGTCCGATCTATTCTTTCGAGACGGTTGATTAATCGCGCCCTGAAAGCAATGATCCGCGCAGCCGCTTTCCGGGCAAGGGCCTCTTTGAGTGGGCCGGGGATCAGCGTTATTTTCTTTTTTGTAAAAAACATATCAGTTTCTTTTTTCGATGCTCAGGTCACTATTTTCCAGGATGCGCCAACGCTCGATGAGTAGGCCATGCGGATTGTTATCGGACTGGCTGACGCTGCGCAAATAACCGTCTGTAACCAGGCTTCTTTCGAGCGTCGCTGTTGGCCGCACAATCTTTTCATGGCCCCAGTAGCGGAAATAATAAGGGGTTTGCGACACATCGACCTTAATGCTGTCTACTGTGATGCGCTGGGTTACGTTGCCGGAAATAATGGATGAGTAGTACCCGTTTTCTTTCAGATCGGCGTACTGTTTTTCGGCGCTGTTATCGGCGAGGTAAAGCGCCTGGCGCACATTATTTTCAATTGCCTTATCATCGGGGTCGAGGGTAAAAAAATACTGGTGAAACATTTTGATATGGTCACGTGCCTCGACAGCGATATTGTCCTTGCGGTCGGCAGCTATTGCCTCGATAGCCTTGCCGCTTGTCAGCACATAGATCCTGCGTTCTGCGTTCGTTACGGACTGGTAACACCAATAGCTGTTATAACAGGTGATTGTTGCAGCGGCCAGGATAATTAGCAACGAGAACAGCCTTACATGCTTAAAGGCAGTCTCAATATTTCTAAGTTGGTCGAACATCTCTTGTTTTGATTTAAGGGTGATCAGATAAGTGCTTTAGCGGCAGTTGCGGCAGCAGACGCGCCCGAACTTCCTGCCTGTCCGGACAGAGAGGATACTTTATGGAGCAATGTATCCTTGCCGCCGGGCTGAATGATATAACCGGCTACCGATGGTACGGTGGTAAAGCCTAAAATGGCGATGATCATAAAAACGATGTAGGTCGTCGAGCTATAAAAATTCTGATCATAAAGGGTCATGTTGGCCAGGATCTTACTGATAATCGCTCCAAAGATGTTGGCCACCGGCAGCCACATATAGACGTGGACATAACGGGCAAACCAGCTGGCCAGCGATTGCTGAAAGCCGTCAAAAACGGAGAGCCCGAGTACGATCGGCCCTAAGATGACCAGCACGATCAAATAGAAGGTCCGGATCGTATTGACGCAAAGCGCGGCCGCTTCGTAAAGCACCTGCACAGCTGTGCGCACCAGCGCTTTGGCCGCACTTTCAATGCCCATAAAATCAAAGATGCTGCCCATTCCGGTGGAACCGCTGCTGGCCGAACTGCCGTCCGGCTGCGCGTACTGGTCAAAGTTCTGATTGCTGTTATTGCCGTAGATGCCAGCGGGCGGCGGCTGGGTCAGTGCTTTCTGCTCCTGGTCCAGGTGCCATTTCATCGCATCCTGGCTGTCACCGATCATCGCCTGCGTAGCGGTAACAGTGGGTTCCAGTACGCCATTCATCAGGTTAATTACCGAGGGGAATAAAATGATGGCCAGGCCGATGGCAAAAGGACGTAGCAGCGGGTAAAAGTCGATGGCTTCCGCCCTGGCAATATGTTTCCATGCCCGCAGACCGACGTACCAGAGTGCGGCAAATCCTGCAATCGCCCGACCCACGTCGATCATCCGGCTGCACAGGGGGATCATTTGGTTAAAGAGCTTTTCAAGTTCGCCATTCAGGCCGGACACCCCGGCTCCGAAGCCCTGCGCCTGGCTTACTGCCGGCAGCAGCAGCACCGCTGCGGCCAGCATCATTGTTTTCTTGCTACACATATCCTTGTTCACTTTTTAAAATGTTTGATTCGCCTTACCTGCCGTACAACTGTTGCAGCTGGCTGTTTTGGGTTTGGGCGGCCTTTCGCTGCCCGTCAACTGCGGAGGCCTGGTTATTGAAATAGCGCAGGAACGAAAGCTTTTCCTGCATCTGCCGGTCTATACGGTCGATACCAGCGATACGCTCATCATCACTCATGCGGAGTTTACTATCGGTAAGGATCATGGTGAGTTCACCTAGGTTATAGATACTCCGGTTAAACAGGTTGCTGTAGACCTTACCCATATAGTCGATCTCTGCCGGGTTAAAACGCCCGCCCGATTTAAACCTGGAAAACGCAGTTTTGTATTCCGAAAGAATAGAGGTTTGCATGCTGATGATGGCTGCTACACGGCTATAGTTGCGCACCGATGGCGATACCAGCATGAGTCCGTTTAGAAAGCCCGAATGCAGATCAAAGGTTCCTTTTGAAATACCTTTGATCGTGCCGTAGCCGTAATCAATTACCTGGTACCCGTTTTTCATATCGGTGAGGATCTGTTTAAACTGGGTGAGCTTTTCAATATCGAGGGCCAGTTGCTGCAGCTCCGCCGATTGGGCGGAAGCCAGTTGTATCCCGGTGGTCCAGCAGATGACCAGCATCCATAGTATTTTCTTTTTCATGACTGTTGTTTTTGGTGCTTAAAATCCCTGTAATGACTTCATCCGGTTAATATCATCGAGATTGCGCTTGCGTGTTTGAACCAAACCAATACATCGATCGAGATAACTGTTGAAGGAGGACGAGATAGCTGAGCACTCGCGGTAAAGCTTATCGATGGCCGCGATTCGCTGATCATCTGTTAGCTGTAACTGGTGATCGGTGATAACTGCCTGCAGATCGGTAAGGCAGTTATTCATTTTTCGGGCCATGAGCTGACACGCGTTTTTACAGGCCTGCAGTTCGGTGGCGGTTAGCCTCCCGGATGTTTCCAGCATGGGGTACACCCGCCGTTGCCGTTCAAGGGCGCTGCGGTTCATATCGATAATGGACTGAATGCGGCCATATTTTCTGACACTGGCCGAAACAAGCTGCAAGCTGTTGAAGTGAGCGCGAAACTGGAGCAGATCATCGTCTTTAAAGGAGCTGATCACCCCTGTTCCTTTCCGGGTAATATCGTACCCCTTTTGTAAATACTGGTCATAGACCTGTAGTGCAGTGATCTGCTGGAGCAGGTTTTTTCTCATCTTGCCGTCCTGTCCGAAAAGGTCGGATAGAAAGCTTTGGGCAGATGCGCCCTGTAGCGTAGTGAGTAGCGCTACAGAGCAAATAATAACTCTTTTCATCTTCATGGTATTGGTTTTAATTGATTCCGTACATGGCTTTCGTCCTGATGGCATCCTGCTGACTGGTAGCACGCGAAAGGCTTAAGCGGAAATTGAGGTTATTGAAACGGCGGAGCTGCGCGATGTTTTTATCAAGGCTGCGGTCAGCGACACTAAGTAAATCAAGTCGTCTGCCATCCGACATCTGGGTGGCAAGCGATGTAATGACCAGCTCCATTTGCTCTACATCCTGCAAACTTTCAGCGAGAATGGATTGGTATACCGACGACATATTCGCGAGCTCCTGCGCACTAAAATGCGGATCGTTACGCAGCAGGTGCCAGGCGGTACTGTATTCATTTACCAGTGCCTTCTGACGGGAGATCATATCCCGCACCTGGTTGTAGGTAGCCAGCACCTCCTTTACTTTGCGCAGCTCGTCGAAATAATTTTGATACAGTTTCTTTTGCTTTTGCGTCCAGTCGGAAATATCATCGAGGTGCATTTTCGACATGGTATTTTCCAGTGTTTTTTGTGCGTTCTGCAGCCAGAGCACTTTGTTTTGTTGGCGCTGGATTTCCAGGTCGATGGCCTTGATCACTTTTTTAATGGCACCCGTGAGCAAGCCGACAACAGGTATCTGTGCCTTTACGGTTGGGGCTGCCGCCAGTAGCGCCAGCAACATAACCAGGATGATTTTTTTCATATGCCTTTACTGTTAAAAATGCTGTTCAGATTCGTTTGCCAGCGCACGCAATGCTTTGCGGATATCGCCGTATCGGGTGGTGTACTGTTGTAGTTTTAGTTTTTCGGTTTGCTCGGTAGAGAAAGCATAATACTCTTCCGGTGAAGGTTCATAGCGATAAACTTTCATGAGTTGATTACCGAGCTCTATATAGATTTCACGATACTTTTTGCCCGGTTCATTGGCGCGGTTCAGGGATAGTACCTGCTCTTTGCCTTTATCGCTCATACCCATGAGCGCCTGGATCGCGTCGAATTTGTTCTGGAATTTGCGCAGGTCGAGCAGGATCTTGCAGTCGGCATTATTAATGATGCCTTCGCGAATGATGGGTGAACTGAGGATGTCGTCTATTTCCTGCGATACGACAATGGCCTCCCCGTAGTATTTACGGATCGTTTTGTACAGGTACCGCATAAATTCAGCCATGCCCGATTTCGCAATGGCTTTCCAGGCTTCCTCGATACAGATCACTTTCCGCACGCCTTTTAGCTTGCGCATCTTGGAAATAAACAGCTCACTTATGATCAGGCTGATCGCGCTGAAAAGGATCGGGTGGTCTTTGATATTATCGAGTTCAAAGACAATAAAAGGCTGCCCCAGCATGTCGAGGTTTTCGGTGGCATTGAGCAGGTAGTCAAACTCACCGCCTTTGTAGTAGGGCCTTAGCACGTAGAGGAAATTATGAATATCGAAGTCCCGGTCTTTAACGCCATCACTGGCCAGTTCTTTAATAAAATGTTCCTGCAAAAACTCATAAAAGCTATCAAAGCAGGGGAACACTTTGGGGTGCTGATCCAGGAATGCGAAGTAGGATTGCAGTGCATTGGAGACGGCTACATATTCACTGCGGCGGTAAGACTCGTCGCCCTGTTTCCAGAGGGCGACCAGCAGTGATTTGATGCTTTCTTTTTTCTCCGTATCGAGGCTGTCCCCGCCGGAAATATAAAACGGGTTAAAACGGATCGGCTGTTCTTCGCTATAGGTAAAATAATAGCCGCCCACCAGCTGGCAAAGCCCTTCGTAACTATGGCCGACATCGATCACGACGCAATGCGCACCCTGTAACACATAGCTGTAAAGCATATGATTCATGAACATAGACTTGCCGCTGCCCGAACCACCGATCACGATCTTGTTGCGGTTGGTGGTAATGCCTTTTTTCATCGGTTCATCGGAGATATCGACATGCACCGGCACGCCGGTAAGCCGGTCGCCCAGCCGGATACCGAACGCACTATTGGAGGAACGGTAGGCCGTTTCCATATTTAGAAAACAGGCGGCTTGAGGGGCAAACGTGTCGAAGGTCTCATTTTCCGGCAGCTCGGCCTCATTACCGGGCAGGCCTGCCCACCAGATCTGGGCGGCTCCGGTTGTCTCCAGGTGTGGAACAGCATCGAGTTTGGATAATGCAGCAGCTACTTTATTGCGCAGATCAGGCAGTTCGCTGGCCTGGTCCGTCCAGCATACCAGGTTAAAATGCGCCTTGATCGGTTGCCTGCCTTCACTGATCGCTTCGTTGAGGTAGGCGGCAGTTGCGTCCCTGCTGATAGTGTTCTCCCGGCTATACATCGATAAGGATTGCAGCCTGGTGCGTTTCTGTTCCAGCCGTTTGATTGTTTTGGGGCCATCAGTAATGATCACGTACTGGTTGTAGATATGATTTACCGGTAGCAGCAGTGCCAGCGGGGTAGCAAAGCCGACGGTAAAGCGTGTTTTATCGGTGGCGTACTCGTCATAGCGAATCTTGGGACTACAGGTGGCAGGCATGTTGTCGGTGTCGGCCAGCGTGTAGACCTGCAGGTGATTTTCACCAATGCACAGATCAGGCTTGATCGTAATGTCTTTTAGTTCCGGCGTTCCATCGTTGTTTAAAAACAGGTATTGTTCCAGTAGTCCCGGCTTGTCTTTAGTTCCGCAGAGGTCGGCAGCTTTTAAGCGCGATACCGCAATAAAACCACTATCGGTTAGAATTTTGCTGAACTGGCCAATGATGTCACTAAACTTATCCAGCTGGACCGTGTTGCGCCGGGCATCGCTGACGATGGAAGGACGCAGCAGGTTGGAGAAAGCGGAGCTGGCAGGTTTGCGTCCCGGCGCTTTGCTGGTGAGGGTCACAAAGCAGGCGTGCTCCATAAAGGGACGTTCATTGAAAAAACGGTCGCTGCTTTGTTTTAAAAAGTCGCTACTGTCAGTGGTAAAGTCTGCATGGTAGCAGGCTTTGGTAAAACGGTCCTGTTTGTGCAGGATGGTGCCTTCGGGCAGGAGGCGGATGGCTTTCAGCCAGCTGCCATGCAGCGCATTGTAATCTGCGCCGCTGAGTGAAAAGATTTCGGGCAGTTCCAGTTGAAGCACTGCTGAAATGTCCCCGCTTTTGGACAGGATAAAATCCTGTTCCACTTTCCAGAGTGGAAAAGCGTCTTCGAGTGCGCGTGCGGTACTGGTCTGCGGTCTTACCTGCAAAAATAGAGCGGATAGCACCAGTGCTGTCAGGATGATTGTTATAAACATGGGTCGTTGTCTTAGTCTTGAAATATTTTCTGAATAGTGCGGCGGCTACGGGGAACCAGCGACGAGGGCAGTTTTTTATGAGCGATTATTTTCATCAGGCCATGCTCCCCGTACTTATGGCTGTAACGAAAAACGAAATAGAATAACCCGCTTCCGGCACCTGCAATAAGTGGCAATACAAGCCATACGGGCATGCCGCCTATATAAAGCAGCGTAAAGACTAAGAGCAAAACCGCCAAGCCTGCTGCCAGAAAATAAATGTATTGCGCTTTTAAGCCTTTAAATTCTATGGGGCGGTTTACCCCTTTATTGATCTGGTACACTAAATCTTCCATCACCTTTTTTTTAGTTCCTGAGACGAGTTTTTATAATCCTTTTCCTTTTCGTGTTTTATGCGGTTTTCGAAGGACGCTTTTTTTGGAGCGAGCCTGGTTGTTTTTCACAAGCTCCGCCAGGTAGCTTTGTTCCAAAGGGACAGCGGTTGCTTTTATTTCCTGCCGGATGGGAAATCGATCTAACAGCTCAGTGTCGGCTAATCCATACTGGCGGGCAACAGCAACCGGATCAAGAATAAGCTCGTATGGAATTTCTAAAAGCACGACATCTTTGGGTAGTTGCCTTATGTTCTTATCGGCAACGAACTCGCTGTATGTTGGCGGGTGATAGTAACACAGGTACTTATCGCCGTCGCTACTCATCGGCATGCTTTTTAAATCCAGGCGAATACTAGTGTCGGATTGCAGGCGCAGTTCCCTGAGCCGCCAGTCAACTATGAATGGATAACCCATGATGTCAATTACAGGGAGCACGCCGGAAAGTCTGCGATCCAGCCGTTGCTCGTCCGTTAAGTTTTGAGGCTGGTTGTATTTTTTTTCCATCAGTTTATTGTTTAAATTCCCTTGCCTTTGCTTTTTTTGAGCAGCCTTCGGATTGGGCTTTTAGCCGTTCTGGCTCCTTGTAGTTCTTCTTTTTTACTCACGGTGGCATAATGCTGCTCCATGATGGGATATGTGGATATAAGCGCTGTGCTTTCCAACCCATACAGCAGTGCGACGCCAACCGGATCGAGTATTTTTTCATTGGGCAGACTCACTAAAACCGCGTCCGTTCCGGCCGCTTTTCCGATCGCTCCCATTTTGGGATTAAACAGGAACTCGTAGCTGTTACCGTCTTTTGCTAAAGGCAGCATGTTTAGGTCGATCGTAATATGCGCACCGCCCGCTGATCTCAGCTCCCGGCCCGCGACATCAATGATATACCACCGGTCAACGATCCATACGCGTGGCCGGACGCCTGCCAGCCGCCGCTTTAATAATTCTTCAGCCGTATATTTCATAGTCGTCATCGTCTTCTTCGTCCAGTAACTGCCTGATGGATATTTTGCCTGCTTTTTCAGGGCAGAGAATATCGAGTGGTATGTCGTACTTCAAGGCGATGCCTTCGGGGTCCAGCTCCATCAGCGCAGGCAGTGTGACCCACTTCAGATGTGGTTCCATCTTCTTTAATGTGCTCCTGTTGGGCGGACTGTTCTTTACCTGCAAGTCATATAGAAAAGTATAGCCGTCGCCTTCCTGGTCGAAGACCGAAAAGGGAATGCAGTTAGCGGGATTATCTTTCTGCCTTAACTGATCACCGGGCACATCGACATAAAATGCGGTGCCTTCGATCACCACGATGGGTAATTGCCTGTTCATAACTGAAATGATTTTGGGTGGCCTATACGCCGAAGAAACTTTTGAGCACGGTGGCTACCACGACCAGGAAGATGCAGGCCCCGAACCAGGCGCTGGCCACTTTCGCGGTATCGGGTTCGCCTGCGGACCATTTGTTATATACCTTCACTGCACCGACCAGGCCGGAGATCGCGCCGATCGCATACATCAGGTAGGTGCCGTCACTGAAATACCCTTTGACCTGGGAGGTAGCAGCGGTGATGCCGGAGTTACCATTTTGCGCGTAAACGCTGCCTGTTATCATTAATGCGCCAACCAGGCAGGCGATGATTTTGGGCAGTAGATTGCCCTTGTTTTTACTCATCTTCACATTTTCCATCTTCACTAATCCTTAAAAAAGTTGCTTATTTATTTAAAAGAAGGTGGCCACGCGCACGCGTCCAACCACGCCATTATTCATCCCACACCACGTGCAGCTAATGGCCACCTTATAAGTTTGCGGAGCCGGATCGCCACACTATTCCATTTCCACCAGGTCCGACTCATCGATCCGTACTCCGCAGATTTCTTTTGCTTTTGTTGTGATGTGATTAAATACTGCTACGCGATAGGCGGGTGTAAGCAGCTGCGCGTTAGCGTCTAAAACAGACCGGAGCCTGGTAAGCAGCACTTCGCCTTCGGGTTTATAACCGGCGTCAGCGAGGATCTGGTCAATCTCACGCACCAGGCGCTCCAATTCGTCAAACGAGGTTTGCAGATAACTGCTCTGCCGGTTTGCGGCTGCTGCTTTTTGCGAAGGTTCTTTCTTTTTGCCTGCAAACCGGTTCTTCAGTTCAGAGCGATAGCAAACTGCGCCGACCGCCCCGTAGTAACATCCGAGTATAGCTGCTGCGCCCTCGATGTACATTTTCCATGATACTGCTTCCAACATTGTTGCCTTTTTTTGTACTCGCCGGTGCTGTATTACTCCCGCGATCTGTAAGGCAAATATGAAGGGCGGTTTTTCCCGTTTTTATCTATATGGTATTAGCTAATAGAAATTTTTTTGAGTTTTTTACGGCGAATTGGTTATTGCTGTAAACTAGATAACTGGGTATGACGCGCATGGGTCTTCTCTTTTAAGCCCCGATAGTGTCTTAAAATCAACCTGTTACAATTTGCCGGGTGTGCCTGACCAGCGATATTTCGCCAACAAACTGGCGTTATATTCTCGCCGGATGGGCATCCAGGTCATCCATGTATTTTTCAAGATTTGCTCTGCAGGCATCCATAAAGACTGTTCTGTTTTTTTTCCTAAGTCTTATGTTCTGCTGAAAAACTGCATAAAAATTGCCCAGGTTCACCCCAAAGGTCTGCTCGAGCATACTGACGATATCTTTTAATTCCGCTTTGCCGTTATCTATCGCGCCCTGGCAAAACAGTGCGTAGGCCAATTCGACAAGCCCGACCTTAGAATCTGTCCAGCTATGAATCGGCCCCCGAAGTTCCGTATTGCTGCCGCCTGTTTTTTTGCCGTGTTCGATTTCATCGAGCAGATTATTCAGGTAGCCGGAAAGGCGCTCGAAAGCTTGTATTTTGGCCAGTTTATAAGAATTAGGTGTGGTAATTTTCCGGTCGATATCAAAAAATATCTCCGGCAGGGGAAGCACGGACGGGGAGTCATACAGAAAGATGAAATGATCCAGATTCGTTCTTTTAGACCGGTAATAGTTGTGCAGATACCCGTTTTGCTCAAAGAAGATGTTTATGGCTGCAAAGACTTGCGCGATATAGCCTTTCTGCGCCTGCTGGTCCCCTACGGGAAAATGCATTTCAATCTGGTACAACTCGCCGAAGTAGATATATTCCGAAAGGAACATCGGTTTTAAATGTTTGTAGTACAGGATTTGTTCCTGCTCATCTGCAAACTGATGAGGCTGCATAAATTCTTGTATGCGTTTAAGCGATGCATCTATGGCTTCATAAGACTGTCCCGCCGCTTGTAAATTATTTTCCGCCTCAACCAAAATTCTAAGCAGCGTTTGCGTCAAAGCCTCGTATTCACTGGTTAAAAATTCTTTCATGTTTTCACAGTGTTTGATAAGTGGGTGTTCCCGTTGCAATGAGGAGCCAAACTAAGCGGGTTAGCAGGTTGCAATCAAATTTTGGAAAGAGCAAAACAAGTGAAGTAGGGAAATCTTTCGCTGAAGTATGGATTTGGGCAGCTGAAGTAAGGGGGGATTTTGGGTTTTTAGATTGATGTACCTACAGTAATCAATCGTAAATGTAGGGATTTTGACAAAATAGGATAACGGCCCGTAGCCGCCGCTATCCTATTTTCCACATGTTTAAGGCCTCGACCCGATGGTCACAGTCAGCCCGCCTGAAGCGGTATATTCGCCCTGGAATACTTCCAGTTGAGATGAATCATGGGTTACAATGAATTTGGACACAATCGGCGGATCGCCAGGTTTTTCGAGTGTAATCGGCAGCTTGTTGTCCATTGCTACCGAAATTTTCCGTCCCAGGTCGCGGCAGAAATTGTCGTTCAGAGTCGAAAGAAAACTTTGCTGCTCCGGATTGAGCGCGAAATTTTGCTGCATCCAGGTTTTTAAATCGGAAGAGACAAGGTCAGATTGAACCCGGAGCTCACTGCCGGGAAGTGCGTACAGCTCATCAATTTTTAGCTGTACACCTGCTGGTGTAAAGGGTTGTAATGCCATAGGGTTTTGTAGTTAATAAATTTTGCAAACAAAATAGGAATAGTCTGCATTTACTTGGTTAACCAATGGCTTAAATTTTTCTTCACGATTAAATTTTACATAAAAATGTCTGTTTCCTATCGCGATCTGCCTGTCCGGATTATTGTCTCTCTTGTTGCCGCTCACTTTATTGTTTCTTTTGGAATAGATAAATCGTTTTTTGAATTTCTGTTGCTGGCAGATTACTATCGGTCGCTTGCGGGAAGCTTTGCTATTGCCTTTACGCTCTTTACGCTCGTAAGAACGGTGACGCTGCAGCTAGACAGAAGATTTAGCTGGCTGGAAAAGAGCCTGCAGCGGGCACTGATGCAGGTTTTGTTCGGCCTGGTATTTATTGCTGTGGCCGCATTTTTACTCGCCGCGGTTTATTTCAGTTTTTACGGGATCAATATTTTAAAGACAGGTTATCTGAAATATGATTTTCCGGTGATCTGCCTGTTTATACTGCTGCTTAATGTTTACTACTTCGCCTATTACCTGGTACAGCAGCTGAGGCGCAAGGATGAGCCAGCCACTGTTATTACTTATACAGAAGTGATCGTGGTAAATAAGGGAACAGAGAATGTGCCGGTGCCGGTAGAACAAATTGCCTATTTCTACCATGAAGGCGACTATAATTTTGTCCGGCTTTTCAATGGAGAAGACTTCTTAATTCCTCAGACGCTTGATGAGATCGAACAGTCTCTTGATCCGGTTGATTTTTTTCGGGTAAATCGTCAGATGATTGCGCAATTTGATGCCTGCAAGTCTTTCCAGAATTTAGAAAACGGGAAGCTGGAACTTAAGCCAGCTCCGGCCTTTAAATCACAGGTCGTGATCAGCCAAAAGCGTGCCCCGGAGTTTAAGAAATGGCTAGGGCGAAGTTAATAAAACATAAATCCCCCGAACACTCGCTGCCGGGGGATTCAACCTAAACCTTATCACAAAGACAAGAATGATCTCTTGCCTAGTTGAATCAAATGTCAACATTAATTGATTTATATCAAAACCCTTTTTGAAGATAGAAAATGTCTAAATTTAGCTGGCTCATTAAGAGCGGCAATTAAACACCTATAAACATTATTACAATGGAACAATTACAACAACTAATTCGCGGTTCTTACGGGACTGTCTATTCCGAGGAAGGCTCATTTAGAGATATATAAATTTGCATATAATCAACCCAAAAGCATTTCTATCCCTGCCATTGCATAACAAGAAATCACCCTTTCCTTGTTCCATTTTTATCCCAGTTTGGTTTTCAATAATTCAAAAGCTAATAATTCCTTGTTTATTTTTTTAAGTTAATTGCATTCTACAGCTGATTTATCCGCATCGGTAGCTAATTCAATAACATGATGTACAATAGCTGCGTCAATCAAAGAAAGTGCATAATTGCGATCAATTGGCAACCTATCTGGTGTTAACACTACTTCATAAATGAACTTTTCTGCATCCCACAATGTAAGGGTTAATGCCGGGTTTTCCGGCTCGATATGTTTAAAAACGCGCTCGAAGGAGTGATTTGCCGCTTCAATAAAATTATCCCTTTCCTCCTGATTTAGCGGTAGTGAAGAGATTTGTTCAAGAGGAATGCCTGAGACAATGTCCTTTTCTACCCACTCAATTTCGTTTTCATCGTCTCTCGACAACCTGTAATCATCATAGGAAATGTATTCTTGCCAATCTAAAAACCCTTCTTTAAAAATTTGTAATTTGAATTCATCGTCAAGCTTGACGTTATTTGTAGTTTCGATTTCCGATATATACTGCTCCCAATCACGCTTTTCAAGCTTGTCCATATTGGTATACAATAGTATGGATAACTCAATTTTAGCTGGTGAAGCGTTTGTGAGGTCCGCCCATTTTTCCAATCCGCATAATTTCGCAACGATATGCTGCGCATTCATCAGTGTGAATTTTTCTTCGTCGATGTTGAAGTCATCAATGAGCAAATCGATTTTAAAAAATCTTGGATCGTACTCATAAACATTGCGCCGTAATTCGGGGTCGAATGAAGGGATTTGGGTTTTAAAATATTTGTGAAGATTCTTTGCTTGGAGTCTTAGATACTCAATAGGTTTCATAATACATTCCTGTTTTAGACCTACTTAATTACCCGGAGTTTTTGCGTTCGTAATCTTGTTTGGATAATAAGCAGGCAGGTTTGCATTATTAAACAATTAATTGGCTGATGATATCTTTGCACGAACGAGCTGGCTTGCCACAAGCACATACAATAATAAGAATTTTTGTTTTAAATCAACAAAAAATGCCCAATACTTTCGGCCGCTAAAGTTATATTATTGTATCGCCTGGCTTAACCGGATTTACCACATACTCATTCTTGTCAAATGTTACTGGAATCATTAGGAGTTATTGGATAGAGCTTGAAATTTAGTTATTAATTGCCTGAAGTATGTAGCCATGTTTTCCTGCAAAAATGTTTCATAATCTTCGAGAATTATTTTTTTTAAAACCCGCCGAATTATATCATCGGTCTGTTTAGACATAATACACATTCTTTCGGGAGTCCATTTCATTTTCTCACCATGCACAAACCTCGACCGCATATCGTATGCTTTTTTTACAATACCACGTACTGTAGCATCTTCGAGATAGGCAGCGGTTCGCTTTGATACATTATCTATGATTTTTGTGTTGTTGTTTGAAAATAGACATTCAAGAATGGCCATATAATGGGCAATCTTTTGTGGCACATGCGGTACGGCTCTTGCGGTTTTTAAAAAAGTTAAAGCCCGATCAAATCTATTTTCTTCTTTGTAAGGATCGACACTTGAACGAAACTGAGGGATTTCTGTTTCCTGTTCACGCGACTTGTCTAATGTTGCGTTTGTTTCATCTTTAACGATACTCTTTTTGATATACTCCAGTAAGAGGCTCCCAGCTTCATCGATTTCTTCTTTAGTAAAATCGACTTTATTAAATAGCCCGTCACTTGTAGAAAAAATATTGTGGCCGGTCCACCAATTGAATTTCCCAGCTTTTGTGAATAGGCCATAGACCTGTTCCAGGCTGACACTACAATCTTTTACAAACCAAAAAAATAATAAGTGGGTTTCAATTTGTGATCCTAATTGTGGTATTTTTGGACTCTTTTGTGCGACAAATTCATCACTATCGCTTTCAGTTTCTTCAATGAAATATGCCAATGTGTTTTTGTCATACCAATTGCTATGGAGAACCCCAGCCATATTTTTAAAGGCTTCATCGAGCAACTGCTCCTTTTTGCTATGCTGGTTCGTAATCATGAAAAGCGGTGTTTCAATATAATCCAAGTCCGGAAGCCCAAGATTTCTTATGCTTGCTAATAGTTTAAATGACATCTTCTTTATTTCATTGTTTTAATGCTACGGTATAAAAACAAAGATACCGACAGTACCGCGCAGCCAATTTGCGTAGATGAAAAGTTCTAAGACTTCTTCTTCCAGACTTTTTATAGCTTCAGTTCTCCTTTAAAGCTTGAATACATTTTATAAAGCCCCTTCTGCTTTTAATTTACCAAATGCTATATCAAAGCCAGCATAATAATTGATGTTTGCGGTAGTAGCTTCAGCCGCAATATCAACGTCAAACTGCGTCTTTCCTGTCTCTGCATAATCCCTCACATTGCTGGACATGAATCCATACGGATTACACGTTCTCTGGCTTAATTGTCTTACAGCTAAACAGGTAGACCAGATATAGCAATCTTTAAATTCGCCTTTCTTTTTTGCAGGAGGAATCTTACCAGTCACCCTTGCTTCTGCATTTCTTAAAAACAGATCCTCACGATCAATAAAACGGGTATTAACTGCTATGTCCTGCACAATATCATTTAAAGAAATTTCAAGGTTAAATGCGGCCAAATCTACAGGCGGTGAGGTAATGGCAGGATTAGCCGTCTTAACAAAAGAGAGGTATTTATTATATTCTTCTGTTATTCTATGGGCGGCCCTTTTCACTTCAGCCTGGGTGTGTCCAACATGATCGTTAAACTCCTTTACAGTCAGAATGGAGGCTAAGCTAATTATGTCTCCGCTTTCGATCTTTTGCCTAATTGCCATTACATTCTTCAATTTATCCACGCTCTGTTTTCTATCAGGAATCGGCAATCGAATAATATCCAATAAGGAACAAGTATCCCAAAAAATGACAGGTTTTGGGTTGTTATCAAGCAACCGAATAGCATCGTCCTTGCTAACTACAATAGGGTTATTTATTGTTGACATAATAATTAAGCAAGTCTATACCATATTCAAAATCTGACCCCAATCGCTGCACAATGTCAATGTCCATCCAGCCTTTATCTTCAAATAACCAACGAACCAATAACTCTGCTGTCATTTTTGATTTAGAATTGAATGCAGTTGTTAAAAAGTCTGCCCAGCGTTCAAAATCCACCGGATGGTCGTTTCCTGACGTTGAATTTGCAGTTATTTCCCAGATGATAAGTTTTTGATAGGTTTCTTCACCTATAAGCTCCTCCAAATGCACTTCGGGTGCTGTTGAAATAGCATCTACTCCAATTTCCTTCGCTATTGGCAAAACCATTTGCTTATAAAAACGGTCAAAAATCGCATTGTATTCATCGTAAGATAATGAACCGGTTTCAGTCGGTACGATATTGCTAATCCTCACTTCGCGTCCAGACAAGATCAGCCAGACAGTAGCCATCCGTTTGCAAATTTCAGGGGATGCAAAAACAGCTACTTCTCGATAATCTTTGAAGATGTTATTGGCATAATCACTAGTTTTATCTTCTAAAAACTTCCAATCGCTGACAGGTTTAGAACGAAGTGCGTCAAGGAAGTTCAACAGGTTTTCTCGATTGGAATGTGGGTCAACTATACGGAGATTCTTAAAAGCTTGCATAATTATTATGATATATTACAAATGTACTAAAACCAATGAGGCTTAATTCCTCATGAGTTAATCGATTTTAAGAAGTTAGTATATAAAGTCGTCAATTCATTTGTATTTCATTTCAAATCCTGAAACATTATGGTTCGATTTGATAGCGTAGGACGTAAACGAAGCCGAGCATATCGGGCTGAACGGACTCAAAGTAACGCTATACAAGCATTGGAAGCTATATAATTCCGCTGTCTTTTTGACGGCATACTTCACAATAAAATGGCAGAGCCGGCACTCAACCTTAGATTGGCTTTACTTATTAAGAATTGTTGAATACTGCTCCAGGAGCCAATCAATATCCGAGCTTTCCTGTGTTTGAATATTTAACTGTTTATGACGCAGGATATATTTAGGTAGAGACGCGTAATGTGTTTCATATCGTTGTGTATGAAGCATGTTTTGTAACATCTCGATATCAGGATTCGTGCACCTTTCTTCAAACGTTCTAACCATTTTCATGTCATGTACCAGGTTGACCAGCCTTTCAGCAGGTAACTGGTAAGCATTCAAAACCTGGGTAGCCAGGAAGATAATCTCGTCATCGGTTTTCCCGATCAATGGAGCTTTTGATGGTTCCTTCACTTGGTTAAGTGTCTCTATCATGCTGTCAATTGCGGACTCGAAATGCGGAAGATCATACGCCATTTCAATTTCACGTATTATGGTAAGTAAGCGTTCCGGCGTTTCCGGCCCGATCTGAATTTCATTCTTAAAGAGATTGATCTTTTGAATTTCATAGGCTACCTGCAAAGCTTCATGTGCATTTTGAAACATATTCAGCTTGAGGAATTGGTTATATGCGAGTAAGCTTAGTTGGTGATGCCTGTCAAATACTGCGGACTGACTTTCTTTGTCCGCAGGCATTACATCATTTACTCTTACCAATAACAAAGCAGACCGGAGGGAGAAAAATAGCCTGGCAGCGTGCTGTGCAGCCATCGCTTTTAGTAAATCGTACCCGCCTTCCATTGCATAGTTATAAGCGTTGGCAACAGCTTCAACTGCAGGGTTTGTAAGTGAAAGCGTTTCTGTAGCTTTATCTAACCGCTCCCGGATTGTAACAGGGATCTGCAGATCTTCTTTTAATTTGAGGCGCTGGTAATCGTGAATGAACTTTTGTACGGCGAAATTGTGTTGGGTTTCAGAATGAAATATCCGTAGCAAATGTTTTTTTTGAGTATCAATATCCGCTGTTTCAATATTGTTGCCAAGCTCGATTATTCGTTTTCTGAATTCAGCAGGAAAATTGTCAGCTTCAACCAATCCTACTAACTCGAAATAAAGCATATTTATTTGAAGCGTCAGCCGGTTCTCTACGCTTTCAGAGTCGTTGCTGATTTTCTTAAATCTTTCGAGGTAGGAAGGGTAATCAATATTTCCTTTTAAAAAGTCGATTCGTACAGCCGAGAATTCAATGATCGCTTTTTCTTCTTGCGTGAGTTGATCGCCAAGCTTTTTTGCCCTCCTGATGAAGTATTCGGCTTCTATTACATTTCCGGATTGGGTGAAGGTAGTAGCACATAGGAATATCAGGGAAGGAGATGAACTGATCCGGTCGCGTGGTACGACCCCTAAAAGATCAATTATCATGGAGAACTCTGCCTCATTAAACAGAAACCCTCCGTAAGTTTCTAAAAACACGGCTACCTTTTCGGGGTCTTTCAGATCAAACTTTCTTTCTGTATCATCCGATTTTTTTTCTAGGAAAGGGATATTAAAACTATGTCCGTGTTCTTTAATTAACATGCGGCTTGCCCCGTGCCGTGTCACCATCTTTTGGTGGATCACCGGCAAGGATTCAGACGTGAGTTGGTTTAACGGCAGCAGGATATTTACTTTTTCCTGGTCCCGCCAACCCGCCCTTGCCTCAAGATCATCAAGCCGTGCAATGATATCCTCCACATAGTCGAAATAACAAATTCGATTTTGTTCGTCATACATCACTACCAAGCCATACGCAGGTGTCCTCCTGGAAAGGTAACCCAGGCGAGAGGTCTTGAAAGGAAAGGAAATGTAAGTGATATCGTTATATTTGGCTGTGCCAAGATTTGCGGTGCTTTTGATTTGGATGGCGAACTTTTTTGACGACGCACCTGACTCCTGCCAGATCAACTCCACATCTATATCAACCCCGTAATCCGGTATTTCCTCCCTGGAGATAAAGCCGTTTTTTCGGGTAAACAGTGTCTTTACAGCATTAACTGACTCTTCGCTTCTCGAAGAATTTTCATCTACAACCGGATCTTCATAAAAACTCATTCTCAAATATTTAAAGTTGGTAACGCCTATTGAGCTCTCTATTCAAATCCCACACGTCTAAAATTCAATTGTTTCAGTTCAGGATGCGTACTCACCATTTCCCCAACCCAATCAAATTTTTTCTCACAACAAAATACTGAACGATAGGACCTGGAGACCTGCAGGGAATTATAATAAATCACGTTCTGCGGATCGCGTTGGAACACAATTGCGTTATCATAGAGTTCAAACTCAGCTCATAAAAGCAGCGTTCATCTACAGGTTCAGGTATCACTGCCTTTCCAATTATTTCATAGGCATCTTTCATTTTCAGGCGACCGGATTCAGGATTAAACTTATTACCAAATGTAACAAATGAAAATAAACAAAATAAGCCGCTATTTTTGGTTATGGACTTTAAACCTATCAGAAACAAGATCAAAACTTTCAGCTACCATTCCTTAACAATGCACCTGCTGCAGGTACTAAAAGAGCAGGAGGCATCCCAAAGGCCACAGGCATTCTGGCATTCGCTGACTTTATTAAAATGGACATTGGAATTTGCCGGTGAATCCTATCCGTCTAAAGAGGCAAGCAGAAATGATGTGCACAAGCTCTTAAACCAATTAAATGACCTGGAGATGTCGCACCGGACGTTTAACCTGAAGACAAACGGCCGTAAGATCAATAAACTGCTTACTATACTTTCTGTACAACAATTGCAATACCAGCAGAATGCCTGGAAACATTCATTTGCAAGCCAGCTGATCCTTTTCCATGATCTCAAGCATAAATACAGCATTGCTGATAGCTTTAAGCGGCTGACCGGTATGGAGATTGACACCTTCCTTCAAATCCTGTTCATTTACTGGCTGGTAATCACCCAGGATCACCTCACCGGATTCAAGTTTAACAGTCAAACTTTTGAAGACGTCAGCAAAATTGTCGCAGGGATATATGGGCGATCTGTCCTTGACGATTTTAAAAAGCTCCTGACCGTGTCGCGCGATAATGCTAAGGAGATTTTCGAGGACGATAAAAGAATGGTCCGCAATTACGACCTACAAATATTTGATACCTCATTTTTTACACGTTATCCTTTTTTCTCTTTTAAGGGAAATGTTGTAGTCCCCCATAAAGATATCCTTAATCCAACAGCGAACTATTTCATTTACGACTACATGAAAAACAGGGACGATCATTTCACAACGGAGTTCGGGGATCGGATGGAGCAATATATCGCAATGGGTTTAAAAGAGATCAATGCTGATTTTAAAACCGAAAATGATCTGAAGGCTGTCCTGGGTAAAGATCATAAGGTAGTAGATTTTCTGATTGATGGTTGTATTCTTCTTGAGGCAAAGGCAATTGAGCTGAAACCAATCGTTGGTATCAATCCAACAGATGATATCCTTGCCAATGAATTCAGGAAAAACATTGTAAAGGCTTACGCCAGCCAGATGCTGGGGGTAGCCGAAACCCTGAAATTAAACAGAGAAATTTTTGGGATCATTGTGACCTATAAGCGGTTGTACATTGGCACCTCGGAAGATGTCTGGAATCAGTTTTTGAGAGAGGAAACGGAAAAAATTAAAACTACCGAACAGATCGCTTTTTTACCCGTAGACAACCTGTTTTTTATCGACCTGCATACCTGGGACAAGATCATCCAGGTTATTAAAAAACACAAAATCAGTTTGACGGAAATTCTGATCAATGTAAGAGAAACAGACAAAATCGAGACTCAAAAGAAATTCATATTTGATATGCATCTGGATCAATATGACATCGACAATTATGACCTATCATATCTCTCTGAAGCCTACGAGCGGGTAACACTAAAAGAGGATAACGCCTCATAGAGCACAGATCAAATATATCTATATTTATTTCAAAAAACCTTGAATGGAATACCTTCAAAAAGAAATAGCTACGGGTGTTACTTTTGGGGGTACAATGTCTGCCACTTATAAATTTAACAGCGGGCGCAAAAAAATGAAGGATTAGGTGTTTAGCTAGCAAAGTAATTACTATGAATTCAAATGCTTTCGCATAAGTCCCACTTTTGATTATTGTGCTAAGTTTTACCGCGGATTATTAAGTGATTGAAACTATGGAAAGCCAAGAGCGCATGACGCTTCTCTTAACTAGAGTTTTCGTTTCAATCATTACAATGAAACGGCCCTACGCTTTTAAAAGCTGTAGCTTTTGTGCTATCCACCATATACCGCACCGTCTTTGGCTCGACTCCATTAGGCAGTTCTTCACAAAGAATGAGTCCTTTTGCTTTGTCCTTCCAGGTAAAGGTGTAGATGTTTTTGGTTGATCCGGATGTCCAGATCGAGAACTGACTGTCCTTATCACCAAACTTTTGCCCGATGGCGTATTTACTGTATTCCATCTGGTAAACTTCAACCAGGGAACTATCGCTGATTCGGATGCTCTTTTCATCCAGGCCAGGGCATTGTTTGACGATCACAAACTCATTGCCTTGTTTAGTGAGCTCGATGAGTGTTCCGGTAAATATGGTAGGCTGTTTTTCCGAGCATCCAAATAAGAAGATGGCACAAAAGAAAATGATAAGTCGTTTAATCATGTTGCAAAGGTTTAAGGTAAATAATACCAGCTTCGATAGCTGAGCCCGTTGTTTTAAACGAAGGGTTATAAATAAAAATCGTGTCGCGCTTAAATCCAGATTTTGAGATAACCACCTTATCAGAATTAGGAGCTAAAGCGCCTTTCTCCTCTCCGGGAACCGGGATTGGTTTTTCTGTTACTGCCGCAATCACAAATCGTCCCGCGCTGTCTGTTACAGAAAGCGTATCGCATTCAAGACTTATTAAGGCTGCGCCCTTAATGGGCTGCCTGTTGCTGCTGTCATAAACCGCTCCGTTTATCTGCTTACGAAGCACGCCGGTCTTACAGGCTGCAAAAAGCAGCAGTAGCGTTATCATAAAGACTTGTTTTCTCACGGGTCTGTAGATTGAAATTCAGGTGATCTTAGAACGTCGTTTGTTGTAAAATGTTTTTGAAAGAAAGTAGCTGCCGGGTGAGTTCATCCCGCCCGGTATCTACCAATCATCAATCAGCAAAGAAGCCCCAATCCTGTTTTACGACGGCGCGTGCCGCTGCGCTGGCAAACGCGCCGAAACTAAAACCGCCTACCAGCGTCCCTACCGCGTCGTGGGCGGCGACGAAGATATTAAGTCGTGCTGGCAGACTGGGCGAACGCATCCAGAAGTAAAGCGAGTAACGGGCAACGCTGGTGGCCGAAAGAAGCGACTTTCGCTCTTGCTCGCTCAAAGTTTTGTCTGCAATTATCCTGGCTTCCAAATCCACGATTGCGCTTTTAAACTGATCGAAAGACCCGTCGCTACCAGAAAACATTTTTACCAGCACCTGCGCATACTGCTTTGCTGTTTCACTTAATGGCCTACGATTGATCTCATTTTCATATTGGTGCTGGTCATCGGCAATCAATGCCTTTACCGCATCAATCGCACTGTCCGGCATTGGAGATTTTAAAGAGTCGGCCACATACTGGCTGGTAACTTTTAGCACTTCATCCACCCGGCTTTGGTCAATGCTTTTGATATGGGTCACTACGTAGGATAAGGCGCTGTTGTGCAAACGTCCGGCGTCATCAAAAGGATTGGCGGGATTAGCTGCCGGGTCATTGCCGGCATTAAAAAAGCTAGCGGTTTTGCTTTGCCCGGAGACCGGAACAAGCGGTTCATTTTTTTTACAGGCAGCCAGCGTCAGTGCCAGGGCTGCGATCATCAGGTAATTTTTCATTCAAATAGGATTTATAAGTAAAACATTGGGTTAATTAGTCTTCTCTTGCCACGAGCAGGTGCGCCAGCTCCGGCGTATCATAGATGCGCTCCATTTCTGTTTCGATAATGCTGATCACATCTTCTTTGATCTGGATATAGTTGACCTCTATTTCCTCCGCAGTGATGTCCCTGATCTTTGGAATGGGCACATAACTGTCCGTTTCTTTTTTCAGTGCCTCGTGGTCGTTAATAATCTCGCAGTGAAAATTCTTCAGCTCAATTTTGTTGGTGGGATCATCAGCCACCGAACCGACAAATTCTCCGGAAGAAAGTGCGGCTATCCGAGAGGCGGGTATTGCGGATTCCAACTGGGTAGAACGACTGATCGAAGTATCGTTTGAATTGATCGAAAGGCTTTCCCGCTCCTGCATTATCTTTCCAAATCGTTCACTGAGGGTTTTGGCGGTATCGCCTAATACCTGGCCCGATATGATGTTTCCGACGATGTTAAAGAGCACATCCGCACTTTCTTTACCGTAGTCTTTTCTGAGCTGGCTGATATCCTGGACTGCCAGGCAGGTGCAGACACGGTTACCGCGGGCGGTGGCTATGGTACCTTCGATGCCGGATGCGCCGCCAATGTAGATGGTGGGAAATTCATCGAAGATCAGTGAGGTCTTCAATTTATTTTTTTGATTGACCAGCTTAATCATACGCGATACGTACAGCGATAATACTGCGCCATACACCTGCGTTTTCTGCGGGTTATTGCCCATGCAGACGATCTTCGGCTCATCCGGATTGTTGATGTCCAGCGTGAAATCATTACCGCTGAGCACATAATACAACATCGGAGACGACAGCCGGGCCATCGTGATCTTGGCGCTGGCAATCTGGCCCTCCAGCTGCTCCATCGCACCATTGGTGTAGGCGGTAACAAAGGGGTTAATCAGCACTTCAATCTCTGGCTCGGTGCGTAGTACCGGGAACAGCTGGTCGTAATTGGTCTGCATCAGTTCGATCACATGGGGTAGCGTGCAGTACTTACCGTCCTGGTGTTTGCGTAGAAACCAGATGATGGCAGTAACAAAATTGATGGGCGACTCCACGAAGAAATCCCCGGTCTTTTTTATCCATTCCCGGTTAAGACCCAGCATAATCGTGCGGCTGGATTCGGTCGCGTCGGTAATGTCTGTCATACTCGCCGGGTACAGCGGATTACAACGATGGCTGAGTGAAAGATCATCGAAGTTGATCACGTAAAACTTCGGGACCACTTTAAACCTGACCTTGCATTTCAGAAAAGTATTGTAGGCAATGATGGAAAGGTCATCGAACTTAAAATCATAGATGAACATGGAAAAACCCTTAGCCAGGTGTTGGGTGATCACGTGGCGAATCACAAAATAACTCTTACCGGCACCAGGCGTACCGACTACGAGCAGTGAGCGAAACGGGTTGATGATATTGATCCACATGCGGCGGATCTTGCCCTTGAGGTTATAGCGGGCAGGCAGGTTAATGGAATATTCGTTTTCAATCAGCCGTTCTTCCTGGGGGAAGGTTTCCTGCAAACGGTTGAATACATCGGATGCCAGTCGCTGACGTAGCAACCTCGAAAGCAGCGCCCCGCCATTCATGATGAGCAGAAAACCGGTGGCGGTTACAGCGATATAGATTCCTGCCAGTAAGGTAACAGAGCCGCTTAATTGCAGCAGTAGCGCGCTACAGAAGTAAAGTGCCAGCCCCAGTAAAAAATTGCGTATGGGTACAAACGGCGTCAGCTTTTCATTTTTCTTTCCTTTAGTTCCAATCAGTGAGATCAGTAATGCCAGCAGCGCCGAGAGCTTCGACAGCGTGAATGATTTTAACGGCCCGGTCGCACCGATCCCGGCAATGATCCGGGTGGCGATGGGATAAGTAAGATGCCAGCTAACAAACGCGGCAAAACAATAAATATAGAAGTGCAGGCAAAGTAACAATATGCTGCTCTTGCGTATCAGGTCAGTAATTTTTCTTAAAGCTTCTGCATTCTCTCCGGTATTCATCTCTTCAAAGTTTTAAGTGTTTATTCTGGCTGTATGCGTTTTTTCTTTTTTCTTTTAAATGGATCGTAAGCGATGGTGTCTGGTCCCAGTTCGAAAGCCGCGTCCATTATTTTAAGGAGCACAGGGGCAGGTAGTGTGCGCTGCGCCGGGGCTGTAATTGTTGCGGGAGGATTGTTGGTCGCTATTGACGGAATGGTCTTTTGCGCCAAAGCTGTCAGCCGTTCGGAAAACGCGGCAGCACTGTATGGCTTGCCGAGATCACTGCCGTTAAATACAGTTCGGGTCGAGTTGTCAATGAACGTCACCCCATAGATGCGACCGATTGCATTCTCCCGGACGAGTACCCGGATGCCCTGTTTTCGTAAATGGTCTTCAAATTCCTGCTGGTTTTTCGCATGAGCAAACGCTTTATCCAGTTGATGCTTCAGCCTTTGACCGTAAGGTTTGCGGATAGACTGATTGGCCGGAAATTTCTTTTCCAGGTTTCTAAGAATCGGTTTCCCGAAAATGGAACTGGCTTTGATCGGTATACCAATCGGCCTGCCACCTTCGTCGAGTACACCATAGATCAGGCCGCCTTTGTCAAACATGGGCGTGCCTTCCGTGCCCCTGGAAGCATACACGTTAAACTGCCGGAGTACAGCGTTTAGTTCAGGCAGTGAGGTAAAACGATAGCTGTCTGCTACGTCACGGACAACCGCAGAAATGGCTGCTTTTGTTTCTGCTTTTCCATAAATCACTTTTGCTGCATTTACGGGGCGCAGCATAAACTGCGTTTCTTTTTGCTGGTCTTCCGCGCGCACGAGGTCATAATCTTTTTCAATTTCTTTGCGTGCTGGTTCCGACAGCAGCCTGCCGATATTGTGTGTTTCTAAACGCTTACCGCCTTCTGAAATGTTTACCGTTGCGATATGAATATGTGGATGAGCGGCATCGTAATGCCGGTACACCAGGTAGGGTTGCTGCCCAAAACCGATGCGGTTCATATAGTCCGAAGCAATCCTTTCCATCGTTTGATTATCGAGCAGGTCTTGTAGTGAAAAGTTGAGCATGATATGCATGGTGTTGGTTTTAGTCATCGGGTTTTGTTCGCTGAGTTTGTGAAATCGTTCCAGTTTGGCGGCAAAGGAAAGCGCTGCCGCGTCCACCGGGAAACCGGCTGCCAGGAGCAGCTCTGCCTCTCCTTTTGCGATTTTTGATTCGTTGTAGATCAGCACGCCCCGGATATTTTTGCCATTCACTATTTTGGCGACCATTGCATTGCCAGATTGGAAATAACGGTAAGCACCTGTGAGATTTTCCCGTCCGCCTGCTGAAAGAGTTTAGCAATATCCTGCGCCCTAGCAAGTCGCCCTTCGGGGTAATCCGTGATATGAAACTCGCGCGTTACCTGGTTGATATTGACACCTATTGCCCGAAGCTCTGTCCTGATCCCGGATAGTACCGCGATAATTTTATCCTGGGTGGCATCATAACGCTGTATGATGATTGGCTTATTGTCGAGCATCACGCGCAGCAGATGACTCAGTGAATGGATGCCCCTGGCATCGTTCAATATCGCTGTCAGCTCATCAAATTTCTGTTGGGTGATACGGGTGTGAACCCGGCAGCACAGCTGCTTTTTATCATTATCCTGTTTCATTGTTTTTCCTTTTTTATTTGTAGAAACACCTCACAGAAAACCCGACTCCGGAGGGTTTTCCTCCCCTGCACCGCAGCGGCGGCAGGGGCAAGATTGGATTGGCGTGTCGACAATCCTACATCTTGCCAAACACTCAGGAAAACGTGTTTCCCTTACTTTTAAACGGTGGTGAACCGCTAAATCCCCGGCTTACGCCGGGACCGGCAGCGCATTTTTCCGCGCCTGTTTAATGGATTTTTTGGCCGCTGGTGCGTTTTTATTTTATCTGCCGGTAATGGTTGCGCCACATGTTCGCCACCCATTATTTTTAATGCCTGTAAGATGGCGGTGTGTACGTTGATTTCAATTGGGAAGCGAAACTCCCTTGATGGCTGCTGTTCCAGCAACTGCCGGGCTTCACCGGTGATCAGCGAAGACATCAGCCCGTCGTTTGACCAATACTTGAGGTTCAGCAGCCCGGCAATGTCCTTACCCTTTACATCTGTTTGCAGCTGCTCCAGTAACCGCAGCACCTGTGCCGGGTCCGGCAATAAGACCGGATGGCCTGACTGATCGGGGATAGACACATCCGAATTGTAGTTCCAATTGATTGCCTGCATCGTTTTTTCCAATGCGGCTGTATCAACTCCGTTGTAAACGCCATGTTTGATTTCCGGTAACGGGGTGAGCGTTATCGAATATTCTTCCGCCTGGTAATCCTCCTCCCGCTGGTGAAACAGAACTTCAAATGCTGCGAAATAATCCGGGTTGCCTGTTGAACATTTTATGGAAAAGCATCCGGGTGCAGACAGCATTTGCTTTTCCACCTGGCTTTTCAGCTGTTCACGGGACAGATCATACAGGCCGTTAGTTTTGAGCTGTTCCAATACCTTGTCGATAATTCCGCTGACATAATAAAATGCAAGTTCAGCCGAGGCCATTTCGTTTGCTCCGGCAGCAAATCCCCGGCTACTTTCAAATTGCTGCGGTAATAATGGCTGACTGGTAAACTGCTGAAATATCCTGCGCGGCCAGTATTGGTAAAGGAGCAGTTCTTTGATCTGTGTTCCCTGTTCCCCGAACTTTTCTGAAAGTGCTGCTAACTGGTCTGTTATTTTATTTGCAGCTTCGGCTATTGCCAGCGGTGCGTTAGCCGGATCTTCGAAATAATTTTCCCAATCGATACCCGCCATTTCTTTTTCGAGTGAGCCTGTATCAATGTCTTCGGCCATTATATAATTAATGATAACGGGTTGGCGTAAAGTTGCCGTATATGCACTCAGCCGGTACGACTCAAACTGCCTGTCTAACACAAAACTTAAATCATAGAACATGATCCGCTGGTCAATTCTGATCGCATGATCGATACGGAAAGACCGTCCACCGGCATTTATTTTTGCGACCAGGTTTCTTTGAAACTGTTCTCCCCGAAACCCTAATTGGGAGAGGTAATTGATTAATGCATGTATCTTCTGTTGTTCCATTATCCACCAACCTTATCTTCTAAACCTCCTGCCTACAAACCTTTCCTTTGCCTTTTACCAGCCGTTTTTAAACTTTTTTCATCAGGTAATGGCTGCGGGTATTGATCTTCTTTCAGCCCGGCGGCCTTTAAGATTGCAAGGGGAATATTTGTATTGAGTATTTGCTCACCTGCTTCCATCTTCGGAAGTATCGTATTTACAAGCGTATTTTTAAGGGCAATTCTTCCTGATTCGCTTTGGATCAGCAGGGCAATGGGTTTACTGAACTGGCAAGCCCGGTATGATTTGTCTGCTATACCAAAAATGATCCCTGTTTCAGCGGCTTTGGCCATTTTCCGGCGGAAGCTTTTCAGGTTTTTATCGTTGACGTAGTCGTCTATTAAAGCATCGATATAACTTTCGAGATTAACAGGGAATGAAACTTCCTCGCCGTTCAATTCGAGTTTATCGGGTGGTAAAGTCTTACACCACTGCTCAGCCCGGGCAATAAGATCCCGGCTTTCTTCACTTAGCGGAGCGATATCGGTGCTTGCGCCATGCCCGCGGTTAGCGGCAATAGCGGCCTTCGCTCCGTCAATGTACACATCGGCAGTGAAGGCATTGGTTTCCTCACTTAGTGAGGCGCTGTAGCGGATATTCTTTAAATCAATTTTCATCTTTTCCAGGTTTTTAAGTTTATCCTGATGCTTGTTTCAATGGCCTTGAAAAGATGCAATGCCATTTGCGGGACAATGGCATTGCCACCCGCTTTTAAACTTTCGCGCCGCCATTTTGAAAAGGCAATGCCGTCCAGAGAACCGGGAAGCCCATCATCTCCATTACAAACTGGACTTTGAGCTGGGAAGTCTTGCCAGGGGTCCCGAAGAAGCCATGGATGCAGTTGGCCAGCGAACCGTTTTGCTTTTGGGGATCTTTTCTTGTACATCCTCCCTTGCAGTCGCTCGCTGCTGTCGGAGTCGGCAAGGCCATGTTCTTTAATGTTCCGCCTTTGGTCAGAGCTGTGATCTGTTCGGCCAGACTTCCCGGTGGTAATGTCTTCCTGTTCATTGCCTGGCGATAAGCCCATCTCCTGGCCATTGCCTGTTCGCTTCTCGAACTGATCCCCATCACTGTTGGTGTGAGCAATAAACCAGATCCGTTCCCGCTGGTGCGGAGCGCCGATGCCTGCAGCTGGAAGTAGTACCGGGAACACTTCGTATCCCGCAGCTTCCAGATCAGCCTGCACCTCGTCGAAGACCAGACCTTCATTCCAACTAATAAGGCCGCGAACATTTTCGCCCACGACCCAGCGCGGACATATTTGTCGAATTGCATCAAGCATGTAGGGCCAGAGATGCCTGGGGTCTGCTTTACCGTGCCGTTTCCCAGCATTGCTGAAAGGCTGGCACGGAAATCCACCGGACAGGACATCGATTTTTCCTTTCCATTTTTTCCATTCATAACCAATAATATTTTTGATCGGTTCCGCTTCCGGCCAGTAAAAATTAAGTACGTGGTTGCAGAATCCATCGGTCTCACAATGGAAAAGGTTACGCCATCCCATCCATTCTGCTGCCAGATCAAAGCCCCCGATACCGCTAAAGAGGCTGCCATGCGTCAACTCCATAACTCAACAAATTGCCTCGCCGAAACCATTATCGACGAGGCAAAAGTCACTGCGGAGATTTTCTGTTTTTATCTATATGGTATTAGCTAATAGTTTTTTTAACAAAGCCGGAGCGAAAGGCAACCGGCCCAAACGCAGATTGGAAATAAAAAAGCCGCGATTTTCGCGGCTTCCTTTAAGCAGATTTTTTATGGTTAGACTTGAGCTTTTCTATTTCGCTGGCCTGGTGCGCAATGATCTCGTCCTTTTGCGCCAGCAATTTTTCATACAGCTGAACGACCGTTTCAAGCGGATGATTGATCTGGTTGTAAACATGTATCGTTCTGATAGGCTGATTATAGATCTGATGGATGTCATTACCGGTTCCGGACACATGGTTCACAAAGGCGGGGTCGTCCGGCAGGTTTAAAATAAACTCTTTAGGGACTTTAAGTGCATCAGCTACCTGCTGCAAACGCTCATCATCCACCTCTTCGGATTGCTCCATTGCAGAAATAGTCTGCTGGCTCAGGTTTAAATCTTTTGCCAGCGCCTCCTGCTTGATGCCTTGCATTTCACGGACACGTTTAATGTTTCTGCCGATGTGACGATTCAAAAAGTTAGGATACATATCTTGTAAAATTACGTCAGCCTCGCACTGACGGACAACAAAAGTTTAAAGATCACCACTGGTATTTTACCAGCAATCACTGGTAAATTACCAGTATTCATTGGTAAGTTACCAGGCAATTTACTGCAATAATTTTATTCGTCACGCTACTTTTGACCTTACCAAACCAATCATACATGAAATCCACACAGCTAATGATCGCTATTGCGGACGATCATGCCCCGTTCCGTAACGGGCTAGCCGAAATGTTGTCAAAAAACGGGTTTGCCATAGCAGCCCTGGAAAAAGACGGTCGCGATCTCCTTGAAACGCTTGGCTCGCTTTCGCCGCTGCCGCACCTCTGTATTGTAGACGTCAACATGCCCACAAACGGTTTTGTTACTACCAAAGCCATCAAAAGAAGATGGCCCGAAATGAAGGTTATTGCCTGTTCATTGCACGATGATAAACTGACCAAGCGACGCATGGAGATGGCCGGGGCGGATGCCTATCACACCAAAGGCAGCGATCCGGCTCTTTTGCTGGAAACTATTCATGAACTGTTTAAAAGCCATGTCGTGATTTGCGAATGGAACAGTGAGGGGTTCTATTGCACCCCCTTGACAAGACAAAATATACCCGTAAAAAACTGAAAAAATCAGGTAATTATACGGGTTGTGCCAACCGGATAATTTTACTTGCTTCGCACCGCAATTTCTAAGAAGTTGAGCGTCTTTAAATAACGCACTATAAACCTGTTTGAAATTCATTCGCTCAGGCAATCCTTATCTCTATTGTCTGAAAGCCGGTCCCCGTGAAAACTTTTTACTTGCAGTTTGACTGCAAACAATAGTGATTTATTTGCCTAATAATTGGACACCTGGCAAGAACTGTACTTTCGTCGGGCGTGCTGCTCAAGCGCGTTTGATAGGACAAATGGAAGGGAACTAAGCGAAATAAATTTTTATAACTACCACGCCTTCTTACTGTGAGCCTCACAGTCTATAAATATTGTTTGCTGATTTTTATCATGATGTTTTCCGGCTTGTACGCATCAGGCCAGCAGGAAGCAACAGCGGTATATTATGGCAAACACTATCTGGAGCTGAATATCCGGTCGCTGGATAAATACAACCAGCGCCTGGCACACCAGCAGGATCGGTTATTGCACCAGTTAAAGAAGAAGGAAAACAGGTTGCAGCATCAGTTGCGCCGTTCCGATTCGGTGGCGTATCTCCGTTTCAAAAATCAACCACTCAGTTACGATTCCATCAGCCGTTTGGCAAATGCTGACTCTACTACGATGGCGACGAAAGTTAGCAGGCGTCGTAACGCTGTATTCGATAGCCTGAAAGGTGTAGCCAATTTCATTCAAACAAAATCTTCAGTGCTGACCGAAGGTGCAGTCAATACATCTTCGTACAATACCGAACTGCAATCCCTGCAGCAAAAGATCGATTACCGCGATTATATCAATGAACTGATCACCCAACGGACTAACAATCTCAAATCAATTGTTGGTAATAATTCCCTATCCTCTTTTGCCGGCATCCAGAAAGAAGTGTTCTACGGTAAAGCTCGCATGAATGTCTGGAAACAGGTATCTGAAGACCCTTCTAAGCTAGAGGAAAAAGCACTGGAATATTTGCAAGGAACGGAAGGATTTGATAAAGCCGTTGCCCAGAGCACATCTGTAGGCGGTATGCAGGCTGGCATGAATCCATCCGACCTGGAAAAGATGGGTTACCAAACTAAAGATCAACTGAACAAAGCACTGCAACAAAAGTTTGGCAATAGTCTTGGCCAGGTACAACAGGCAATGGGCGGCCAGCTAGCCGATTGGCAAAATAAAGCGCACGATATCACTTCTAAAGTAAAGGACACCAAACAACAGATGGCAGGTACTAAAGGACAGCTTACGTCTGCGAAATCACAGATTAAAAAGCCTTCGGTGCAACTTAATAAAAACCCGATGCGCGGTCTTCCGTTTTGGAGACGACTGGAAAAACAATACAACTGGCAAACCACACGTGCCACACCAGCAGGAGCACCCGCCATACTGCAAGGTGCTGCTATGGTGGGTTACCGGCAAACACCCAAGCTCAGTTATGGGATTGGTGCGGCACTCAACATCGGCATGGGCCAGGACTGGAACCATATCCAATTCAGCTTTGAAGGCCTTAGTCTACGGAGCTACCTCCAATACAAATTCGTCTACGGAATTGGCGTGTACGGTGGCTACGAACGTATGTATAAGCAAGCGGCATTTGCTTCAAGCGGCAAGACTACGTCATCTGAATTACCAACCTCGCTCAATCCTCATAACACCACCAACTATAACGAATCGATACTACTTGGCCTTACCAAAAGCTATAAACTCAATAGCAAATGGAACGGGCAGATACAGGTGATGTATGATGTCTGGTGGAAGGAGAAAGGGCTGAATAGCCCGATTCTGCTACGTTTTGCAACCTTAAAAAATTAGTTTCCACATACATGAAAAAAACAGGATTACTATTCTTATTTATGCTGCTCGGCCATTTGCTACGAGCGCAGACAGATGGCTCGCCTTCCACAAAGTCCATGGATGCCAATGAAAAGACCAGCGGGTCCATGCAAGGCACAGGAAAGCCGGGCGATATCTATTCGGTTAACCTTTACGATGGTACGGCCAGTGTCACCATTCCTATTTTCAGCAATACGGTGGATGGACTGGATGTTGGTGTGTCTGTCAGTTACGATACACGGGGCCAGAAAGTAGATGCTCCGGCGAGTGCTGTCGGTGCCGGCTGGTCATTGTATGCCGGTGGTTATATAACACGGATCGCACATGGCATGGAGGACGAACTTACGCTGCCGACAGTTAATAAACGCCAGCCTCCGGGGAGCCAATATACGGTTCCTGCTTTACCCGAATCAAGGGGTAACCTCGTTCAACTCGGTACCGGAGGAATTATGCAAGACAAAGAGTATGATGAATTTGAAGCCAGCTTTTGTGGCAGAACGGTACGTTTTATGATGGGCCCATGCCTCACAGGCGATCCAGCCAATCCAACGGTTTGTACCTGTGACGACACCCATCCCAATATGATTGTTACTTATCCCAAGTCAGAAATTACCGTAAAAACATTTGGGTTATTCATGCAAAATTGGGGCAACATAGGCGCTGGAGCCCAAAACAATGCAAGCGGTAAGCCCGATTCTACTAAACATTTAGGTTTTGTAATTACCGACGAAAAGGGAAGCCAATTTTTTTTCGTTTGGTCTGATTATCAGCGCAAATGGCGATCTGACACAGGCGATATTACCGATGCGTACTTCTACTATCCCACCGAAAAATGGATGCTTACCAGAATCATTACCAAAAGCTGGCAAGTGATCAATTTTGATTACGGTGTTGCCTACAATGTAAACTATCCCAATTACAGAGACGAGCAGATAAGAGAAGTACAGGCACATGACGAGAATGATGTACTACCTCACGTTCATTACAACGATACTTTGCAGCGCGTAGTGGATAGTACCGCCAGATGGATTGGCGCACAACACTATCTTACAAAAATTACGTATCCAAACGGCATTGTCGCAAAGTTCAATTATGACCCCGCCGAAAGATGCGATTTATCCGGAGGTAATGTACTTACATCCATTCAAATCCAAAATGGTTACGGCGTTAACTGGACCAATACACTCACCTATAGGTTCAACTACGCCTATTTCCACTCACCTACGCCCGGCAACTCAGCTACAGAGCTGCCTTACGGCACTGCCTGTAGTATCCTGCGTCAACAGTTTGGCTATACCGGTGCTAATGGTCCTTTGTTAGCAGCACGGCATCAGGAATTAGGACTTCGGTTAAAACTAAACAGCATTGACAAGATCGGTTTCGATAATACCACAACCGAACGCTATTATACCTTCGCATATAACAGCCTGGCGCTACCAGAGCGATTGTCTCCATCTAAAGATTTTTATGGGTATTTCAATGGCGGCGTATCAACTTATACAAAATCAGCAGGGGCGCCCGACCTGGACTTGCAGAATTCTTCCATTCCGTTGCATACGTTCACTTTCCAGAATGGCAACAGCTATACCTATGGGATAAATAAAACACCTGATCTAACCAACATGCAGGCCTTTAATCTCACGACGGTTACCAACGGGCTTGGCGGTACCGTAGCATTTGCCTACAAAGCCCATGATTTATACCGACCTGCCAACGCCTACAATAACGGAACTGCGGTGCTTCCTAATAACTATGAAGGAGAAACAGCTTACGATGGCCTTTGCATTGATAATATCATTGTAACCGATGGATATAATAATGACAACACGTCTAAAACAGTATACAGTTTCGAAAAAGGCCAGCAATTTTTTCGCGGTGGCTATTACTGGTTACCGGAATACTATGACTACAACGCAAGCTTTACCAGTGTCAACAACCGGTTTGCACACTATATGCGTCGCTATTACAGTAATATGATCAGTCCGCGGTTGTTTATCGGCGGGTCCAATCACGGCTACACGTATGCAACGGTTTCAAGATTTGGTTATGGTAATGCATTGCTGGGTTCGGAAAAATATCATTTCTCTAACCTGATGGATGAAGACGATACCACCAAGTCGAACCTGGCCATGCGTGTGTACGGAGACTCCACAAATTTTTACGGACCCAAAATGATGGCCAATGCGTTCAATCCGGACGCCATGCATCAATACAAGATGGGATTGATATTGGATGTGTCCAGTTATAGCAATACCAATACATTGCTTTCCAAAACCACCAATACCTATCAAACCACCAATTTTAAACCATGGAATACCGCTATGGGTTACAAGAGTAATGTAATGTTCACCTATAGAGTCACCACCGGATATGAATCCAAAAGTCAATATTATAGCCCGATTGAGAGTCAGAAAAGAGTGAAGACATCTTCAACTACAACCAACTATTACCCCAATGGACAAACGACTTCGACCACGATGAACTATGTCTATGATGCCAACGACAATCTGACCAGTGTAAACTGGACGGACAGCAAAGGTCGTTACTGTAAGAAAAACTATCTATTCTATCCTGCTACAACGCAATATTTATGGGGCTCCTTGCTTTGGGTGGACGGAAACCTTATCTCCAGGCAAAGCATGGAAAGCGGCATCAACTCCAATGCGAAAAACAGCCGGGTAATGTCCGATTTCTATTCAGCCAAGATCAACAAACCCGTTTCTTATGCCGATTTTCAGCAGAATAATTACCTGATGGTTTTGGACAAACAATTCACTTTCGACAGTAGTGGCAATGTGATCCAGACAAATTACGAATCGGGAAAAAGTTATACAGCAGCGATCTGGGATACGGCAATCGGTCAGAAAATCTGTGAGGTTGCTAATGCACAATACAGCGACATCGCATACACCAGCTTCGAAGGCCCGGTTAGAGGGCTGGGGGCGCATGATTATTCGAAGGGAAATTGGAATTACGATCCAAACCTGGTAGTAAATAATGTTACCACTCCGGCGAGTATACCGGCGCTTACGGGCCGTTGTTACTATGCGCTCGGCACCGGCCCACTTGCCACGAGCAGTACCCTGGAGAATGGGAAGACCTATATCGTTACCGTCTGGTCTAATGTAATTCCCCGTGTCGGCACGATGGGTAATCTGACCGTCTGGCATTCCTTTCCAAGTCCCATTAATACAGCCAGCTGGGGACCGTGGAGTTTATATTCCACAACAATTGTCGGTGACGGTTCTCAGTTAACCATTTTCAGCAATAGTAGCATGTGTCGCATCGACGAACTGCGCCTCTACCCGGTAGAAGCATCCATGACTACGACGACCTATGAGCCGATGATCGGACCGAGCAGCCAATGCGATGCGATGAGTAATATTCACTATATCGAGTATGATGCCATGGGTCGCGCCAAGCTGGTAAGAGATATCGACAAGAACATTATTTCAGCTACAAAAACCGTGGTTCAGGGCCAGGACAACTAACCCCATTAATTCAATAACATGAAGCCAATAAAATCAATCATACTGCTCCTGGCATTTTGTGCCATTTATATAACTGGGCTGGCACAATCCTCTTATCTGCCAAACGGGAATGCACCGGACGGACGGACAGCTCCGCCCGTCACTCAGTCCGCATTCGTTACACCACCGAGTTCCTATAACTCGAACGGTAACACGCCGCCGACAAACTATAACTATACCAGGACCTGGAATCTTACCCAGCCGGTTACTAATGAGGCTTTACTCGGATTGAATGCTCAGACCAGCGCTACCATCCAGACGTCTTACCTGAATGGCTGGGGTAATGTACTTCAAAGCACACAGCGCTGCTCTAACAGTAACCACGATCTCGTGACGCCGGTTGACAATCGGGCCAGCACTACGTCCATGCAATACCTGCCTTACGCGGTGTCGACAGATGGTGTAGGGCCTGCACATTTTCAGCTGCAGCCTTTCATAGATCAGCAGGGGTATTATAGTAATTTATATCCTGATGAAGGAACTACTGCTTATAACAGAAGCACTACAAGCGGGTATGATATACAAAGCTATAGTGCCGGCAAATCTTTAACCGGCAGCAACAAAGGAAGCTGGCAGAGTACGCAGGCATATTCCGGAACGGATATTCGTGCCTGGGAAGTGTATGAAGATTATTATAACACCATTTACCAGACCAATACCACTTATGCGGCCAATACACTGACCCAGAAGATTACCAACAACAGCGAAGGCGTTTATGTAACGGAGTTTTATGATAAGAATAATCAACTGGTGTGCAAGCAGGCGCATGTGGGTCATAACGCAGGCAGTGACGAATTTCTCTGGACCTATTATGTGTATGACGATTTAGGCAAGTTGCGTTGTATCATTCCGCCTAAAGCCGTGGAAGCAATGCAGCATACCGGCTATTTCCTTTCGCAGGATATACTTTCCGGTTTCTGTTATACCTATGCCTATGATGAATACGGGCAGTTGTACAAAACCACGACACCGGGTAAAGCTAATCCGGAGTACACTATCTATGATCGTAAACATCGACCAGTGTTGAGACAAACTTCAGCGATGAATGACGGTAGTGGCAGTACCAGGTGGCTATTTACTGTTTATGACAGTCGTAATCGGGTTGTAATGACGGGTATCACCGACCCCTCCAGTAACTCTTACCATGACTGGCAGGCAATTGCAGACGGATCGGCGGCGGCCTACGGGACAAGCGTTGGAAATTTTATACAGAATGACTTTGATCCCTCGGGTTACCAAACCTTACAAAACTACACACTCACGGATGGTACTATCTATGAGATCAATTATTACGACCAATATGATCTGCACCCGGATATCACTGGCCGCTCCTTTGTGGGCTATTGGCCGGATTATTTAACGACTACCGGCGCTATTTTGCCGGAACAGTCCAGCAATGTGAATGGTTTGCTTACCGGTAAACGAACCTTTATTGAGAACAGTCCTTACGCCCGGAGCTGGATCAACACCGTTTATTTCTACGACCGCTTTGGACGCGTGATCGAAACGCAGACACAAAACCCATTTGCGGATAACACACTTGGATTCTGGGACAATAATGCGGTACAATACGATTTCGCAGGAAGAACCATTCTTGCTATAAATGATCATCAGGCCTGGAGCACCGCTGATAAATCCGGCACTAAAGTCCTCACCAGGTTTGCATATGACGCAACAACCAATAAACTAAGCACGGTCAGTCAAAAAACGGATGGCAACGCTGCATGGGTAGATATCTCCAAAGACGCTTATGATGAACTCGGCCGACTTTCCTCGCATACGATGGGTGGTGTCGAGATCCAGAAATCAAGCTATAATATCCGGGGTCAGCTCACCGGTGTTAATAAAGACTATGTCTATGACCCGAATTGCGTCGATAACGGCCGTATGAACTTTGGCATGACGCTGAGTTATGATTATGGTTTTATGCGTCCGCGAACCGATGGCAATATCGCCGGTTTTATCTGGCGCGGCGCTGGCTCGGGTTCTTATGCCAATGCCTATGGCTACAGCTATGATGACGGTGGCCGTATGATCTCGGCAGACTTTAACCAACGGACACCTTCAGGTGTATCGCCTGACTGGACCAACCAGTTTGTAGACTATTCCGCCAACAATATCAGTTATGATGCCAACGGAAATCTATTGTCGTTAAATCAGAAAGGTACACCCGACTATTTTGCCGGGCCTACCGATATCGATGTGCTAAGCTATCAATACCAGCCCAATTCCAATGTGTTGGCTGCCGTCGCCGATGGCATCGGTATCGATTATGGTCTGGGTGACTTCCAGGACCATTTTGCCGGCTCAGCAACGATAGGCAGTACACCGGATTATGACTATGACGCCAATGGCAATCTTAAGGTAGATCGCAACAAGGGCATCAATAATATTAGTTACAATTACTTTGATCTGCCGACATCCGTTACGACGAATACAGGCACCATTGAGAATGTCTACGCCTGCGACGGCACCTTACTGCAAAAGCGGATTAATGATTACAATTCCGGCCATACCGATGAATACCGGTACTGGGGTAATTTTGTGTACCGCAACGATAGCCTGCTTTATGCACTGAACCAGGAGGGCCGCGCTCGCTGGCTGCCGGACAGTAGTATTTTCAAGTATGACTTTTTTGTAAAAGACCATCTGGGCAATGTAAGAAGCACGGTAACGCTGGATAACGGCTCCGCTTTGTCTTATCTAAACAGCAATGAAATATCAATGGCGGTATTCGAAGCTCGTTTTTTTGACGGTATCGCACCGGTGCGCGACGACAATCCATTGACGAATGACCCCAACGATTTAAAGTGTTCTCTGCTGAACGGTTCTGATCCGCAACGCCGCATCGGCCCTTCCTTCCTGACCCGGGTGATGTCGGGCGATGTGTTTGAAGTTACTTGTAACAGTTTTTACGAAGAAGGTTCCGGAAATGATAATGTAAGCGCGGACGCCGAAAGTATGATGCAAAGCCTGATCAGCACGCTGTCGGGCGGCGGTGGCGGCGGTTTTTCCACCGGCGAGGGTGTAGACCCTTCAGGCATTGTGCCTGGTTTGTTTAACCCCGAAAACTACCTGAATGTTTATGATGCGCTGAAAGAACAAAACACTAACCCGGCACTGCCCCGTGCTTATCTCAACTATATCGTTTTTGATGAAAACATGCAGATTGTACCCGAAGAAAGCGGTGCGATACAGATCGGCGCTGGTGCTAATGGCTGGCAAAGTCTGGGCACCAACAGTGCTATTAAGATCGGCAGAAACGGTTACCTGTCGGTGTACGTGAGTAATGAACAGTACCGCGATGTATTTTTCGATAACCTGTATATCAAATATACCCGCGGCAGACTCTTACAGGAACAGAACTATTATCCGCATGGACTGGTCATCAATATGGGTTCCAATACACCGCTGGCGAATAAATACATGTACCAGGATAAACTGTACCAGGATGAGCTGGGCCTTGACCTCTACGATTTCCATGCCCGCCAGTACGATCCCCAGATCGGCCGCTTCTGGGGCATTGACCCTGCAAGCCAGTTTCCAAGCGGTTATACCGGTATGGCAAATGATCCTGCGAATAATATAGACCCAACGGGGATGTTAGCTAATGGTGCGACAAATAATTTTGTTCCGGCTGAAATGTTGGGCGAAGGTGGTGGAGATGGTATTTCTACGTCCGATATGGTCCAGGAAGCCTTGGAAAACATGGACAAGATCGAAGAAAATAACGCAGCATTAGATGATGCAAAAGCTAAAGCCCAGCAATCCTCTCAAGGAAAAAGCTTAGCAGTGATGTTCTCTGGATTGGCTGCTTTTGGAAGTTCTGAACTTTCTCAATATACGATTGGGATTTCACTTTCCGTTTCAGGAGTTAACGTTGCATCGACAGTTGGGACTGCGGCAATGACATTAGGCTTGGTGGCATTGCCTACCAATATAGGAGAGACGCCTCATTCTGAAATGCCTGATCTAAACGTGCCAATTGGAGCCATAGGAGCTAATTACCAGAACTTTACCAAATTGCGATCCGATTATGGTACCATAGCCAGATTCTTTAGCGGTATTGTTGAATTTTTAGGTAAAAAGAATGCACCAGATGCTCAAGTTTATCGCCTTTATGCGGAAACGGCTGGAGAATATCCGGTAGTTGAAAGAGGAAAATCTGGCGCTGTCGGTAAAGTACATCTTGAGGTCGGGGATACTTGGAAATACGGCATGACAACGAAGGAGAATGTTTATGGTAGTGGTACTAATTCAAGATATACGCCCAATAGTAAACCGGAAAAATATCCGGTGGGTATAAGTCAGGAAACCATATACAATGGAAATAATTACCAAGCGAAATTTGTGGAGCATATGATGATTATGAACTATTTCTTTTTGTTCGGTAAACTTCCACCAGGTAATAAGGTCCCGTGGTAGTTTTTAAAAGTAACTTTAGTTTTCAATTGCCGAATGATTTTTTACTCATGATTTCAACACTTCAATCTATTAAAACATCAATTGTACAGGAATACGCAGCTATTCCTGTACAAGCTGATTTGATAAACAAATTGTTAAACTGTATAGACGAACTAGATCATAACTCAACTTCTAATGTCGATGACAAAAAGAACATTATTTGTAGTTTTCTTGAGGATATATCATCGTCTGTAATTGACACAGAGGACAGTGAATATATCGCTTCTAAAATGGAAGATATAGCAACTGCATTAAAAATAGATTGCAGTAGGCCCGTCTACACTTGGTTGTATGGCTCAGATTTAGCTAATGTGCTATTAATGAATACCACTCAAAAAACGTTGATAGAATTCGTCAGAACCTGTAAAAAATGTGGCACTGAATTTAAATTTGAGATTTTGGAAATTGAAAACTCAATTCCTGATTATTGGCGTGTTTTTAAATGTAATAGCTGTGATAGTAAAAATATAATATCATTAATGGGTGGCATAAAACGATACAATTTTCAAAATTGTAATTTTGAAAGGTGTTATAATAAGAAAGATTATTTGGAAGAGGATATTCAAAGCAAAATAGATCAACAACAAATATGAAAATTACTTACGGATTAGGTGACATACCTGCACGGTTCGGGATCATTACAGGATCCTTGAAAAAAGATCTAGCCGATTTTTTTGCGTCAAAAGGATATGGACTTGGTTGCGCCGAAATACATTATTCGCTTCTTTGTATAAATAAGGAATATGATGATGCCCCTCGGTCCTATACTTTCTACGAATACAAGCCAAGAGCGAAAAGATTAGAAGTTGATATTGATATAGATTATAAATTGGCGTCTGCTTGTAAAACGAAAGGCGAGTATTTAGCGCTTTTTAATCGAACATTCTTTGAGCAATCACAGAAAATTTCCGAACTCGGAATCAAAGATTTTGACCATGATAAATACCTGACAGAACTAAAACAGTTCCTTCAAAGTTATTTTGAAAATTTCAGTGATCGGGATCAAATTATCGAAAATAAAACCTGGATTTAGCCGTAGAGTACGCAGCGACAGAAATGAAATACATAAAACAGCGTGTATTTTTTATACGCTTTTCAAGAAATCAAATATCAACCAATGAAAAACTTTAAAATCAAAAAGGTAGCGCTTGCAGCGTTGGTTTTAATACCGATGCTTGCAGGTTCCTGCAAAAAAGATAGCAACGACAGCGGTTCAGCTGCAGATCCAAAAATAACAAAAATTCTATACAGCCACAAATGGCAGGACATATGGCAGGATATGCCTCACGATATGCCTGATACGTCCTTTATTTCAAGGGATAGTTTTGAAAATACCATAATGCGGAATTACATGCTCACGTTCTATCAAGACGGCACTTACAGCAGATGGTTCGGTTCCAACCCGGCAACTTTTGACGATTCAGGGACTTGGTGGGCGGATAACAAAGTCATTCATGTTGAGGCGTTGTATAAAGGAACCTATTATAAAAACAATTGGGACATCGTATCTTTAAATGATGACTCGCTGCTTTTGTCCGGTCCGTATCAAGACACATTTTTGACTTCACTTTACTTAGCCAGATAACTTTCGGTGCAGTCTGTCTGCGATGGACTGACTGTACTTTCCCTTCCAACTTCATGCGATATTTCATTACGCTGTTGGCCTTTCTTTCAATGATTCGATCCCAGGCTCAAACCTGGGAAACCGCTACATCTGCCCAACAAAAAGCAGGTAGGCAAATCGCGCAAAAGCAGTCCGCTCTAAAATCCTGGAAGGATCATTTGCAGCAATGGGGGCTGGACAGCAATTATAACCATGCGCTGGCAATCGGCGGTAAACTCAACACGAACGGCTGGAGCGGACTGGTGTATTACCAACAAAAAGACGATTATAAATCTTCTCATTTCTTTCAGCTGAGTTTTTCAGAGATCAAACACGAGAAACAAGTGAAGCAGCAGAAAGGAAATACCGCGTTTCCGGAGCTGGGTGCGGCTTCGCCTTATGTGTTTGGAAAGATTAATAATCTGTACACCCTGCAACTAGGCTATGGTAAGGAATACCTGCTACTGCCCGGTTTGCTGGAAGGCAATATGAGCGTGAGTCTGCGTGTACAAGCAGGTGCGAGTCTCGCAATGCTAAAGCCTTACAACCTCAAATTAATCTACACGAGTTACGATAGCAGTGGTCAACACGCAACCATGCAGGAAGAAAAATACAGCGAGCTGAACAAAGACAAGTTTCTCAATACGGGTTTTATTCTCGGAGCGTCCAGCTGGAGCAAGGGATTAGGCGAGATCAGTTATGTACCGGGTGCATTTGCGGATCTTGCGGTTGCCATTGAACCACTCAAAAACAAAACCTTTATCAAAACAGTGACCATCGGCGGGAACTTAGCCTTCTATTCGAAAGAGCTTGTGATCATGGCAGAGAACAAAGCCTATCCATGGCAGGCTAATTTTTATGTGGGACTTTCAATCGGTAAGAGATGGCACTGAAACGAGTATCAAGTAGCAAGTATCGAGTAGCAAGCTGTTGGGTGGTTTTTATTTTTGTGCTACTGTCTTTGGGGCACATAGCATTAGCGCAGCAAACCTTCACCTACAACCGTTTTCAGTACCATAAATACAAATGGCAGCAACGGCTCACCGAAGACCTGCATGTCTATTTCCCCAAAGGTTGTGATAGCCTGGGCAGCTATGTGATTCGTGAGTATCCTGCTGCTTTGGCGCGGGTAAAAAAGAACATGGGCACCAGTCTTTCTTCAACGCCGAATATCATTATTTACCCTTCTACCGATCAGTTGTATGAATCGAATATCGGTGGTTCGGAACTGAAGGATTTAACCTTGCCCACTTTTATTACCAAAGGCAACCGCTTGCTGCTGGCTTATAATGGCAGTCACGAACAATTAGGCCAGGAACTGCGCGAGGCAATTGCACGATCCATCTGGGAGGGACAGCTCAACGGGACGAGCGTCGAGGCACAAGCTACCGGCGCTACGCAGGAGACCGTTCCCTATTGGTTTAAAGAAGGGGCGATTCGTTATTTATCGAATGGCTGGCAGATCAAGGATGAAGATGCCTTGCAGCGAAGCTGGGCACTGAATGATTTTCACAACTGGAATGAAGTGATTGCCAAACATCAGACGATTGCAGGTCTGGCGTTCTGTTATTTCCTGACGGAAAAATATCTGCCGAACGCGGTGATGCAAACTTATTTTCAGCTGCGCAAAAGAAAACCGTTACCGACTGCATTGCGGCTCATCACCAAACGCCGGATCGATAGTCTGTACAGTCTGTGCTTTAACTTTTACCAAGCGCGGGTAGCGACCCCATCCGGCTTTCAGCCATCTTCCCCAAAGGGGAAGGAAACCGCGAGTCACAGCACAAATGCGGTAGCACATCCGATAGCTGCAAGGCATTCTAAAGGCAAAATCCTGAAAGTACTACCAGACACTAAAGGTGAGCATCTCGCTTATGTTTTGTCGACACCATTTAAGCGTACGGTTTATTGCTACAATATCAAAAGCAAAACCACGAAAAAACAGATCAGCTATTGTCTGCCGCCCTGGATTAGTGACCACAGCGATAACGTATACCCGGTCATTAGCTGGTCAGCTAATGGAAAGGAGCTGCTGGTAACGCTTCCGGAAAAAGGAAAGATCATTGTGAAGCACTATGATCCGAATGGTGTATTTATGGATAAGACCACACTCAACGGCACCGATGGCATCAGTACGGTCGAGGAATTGAAGGAAAATAAACTACTACTTTCCGCCTGGCGCAATGGTCAGAGCGATATTGTAATCTTTAACGACCGAAAGGATAAGTACCAACCGCTCACCAATGATAGTTACGATGACAGTCATCCAGCTTTCATGGAAACGGAGCTTTATTTTACATCCAATCGTCCCGATAGCAATCGTACCAAAAAGCCTAACAATCCCAACGGCAAGGATACTTTGGTGATAGCACAAGGCATTTACAAACGCATGGACAAAGCCATTTTGCCCGTGCATACCGATACTTTGAAATATATCCATTACGATCAGCCGCAGATTTTGGCGGATGGCGGCTTGTTATACACCAGCACTGAAAATGGTACGCTGCAATATTTTATCGACAAGGACGGAAAGAAAGCGATGGTCGATCTGCCGAAAGAAAACTTCTCCATCGACGCAGCAAAACATCAGATGAATACCTGGAAGGCAACAAAAGATAGCCTGTTTGTAAACGCTATCCCGCTTGATAAAATCACAAAAGAAGCAGGCATAGAAAATAATATTGCACCCTGGCTGATAGACTACAATGCCCGCGCTGCTGCCAGAGCTAAAGAAGATTCGATGCTCAAAGCTGCAAAAGACGATAAACATTCGTTCCTGGATGGTGTACTCAAAGCAGCAAACGACCAGAAAGTGGACACGGCAAAAACGAAAAACGGAAAATCAAAAGCAAAAAATAGCAACAACAACGAAGCTTCGCCTTATGTGTTGCAACTGTACAGCGCATATTTTTCGGCGCAGGTCAACAATGATTATTATATCCACCGTTATCAACCTTATCTGAACTATCAGGGGCAATTTAAATTCCCGGAGATCGGCGGCATGGCACAAGGCGGCTTCTCCGACCTGTTCGAGAACCATCATTTTACGGTGGCCTACCGCTTACCGGCAGGTTCGGAAGGCAGTACTTTTTTTATCCGATATAGAAACACCAAACGTAAACTGGACTGGGGTTTGGCTTATTACCGGAATGTGGATGATCTGAAACCCGATCCGAAGAGAAACTGGGTAGATGAGAACGGTCATCCTTATCCGAATGCTGCTAAGGTGAAAACGCATTATTATGAAGCATCGGCCAGTTATCCGCTGAGCTATTACAGCAAGGTAGATTTTACGACAGCAGTGCGGGAAGACCGGACCGTGTTTCTGGCAACCGATGAATATAGCCTCACTTATCCGGCGATTAAAGCGGTCTGGTCGATCAATACGCTGAGTTACGACCTCAAAAAACTCCGGCCGACACTGCCGAACCTTTACCGCGGTTTTACGCTGAAAGCAGGTATCGATTTGTTTAAAGGGTTTACGCAGGAAGAGTCCGCGCTAACCGGTTGCACGGCGCAGATCAGCTATCACCAACCGATCTATAAATATATTACACTCGTGACCAGGTTGCAGGGCGGTTACAGTGGCGGCGATCATAAAGTGCTGTACACTTTAGGCGGTGTTGACAATAACGTAGCCCCTAAGATCGACAGCAATATTCACTTCGCACAAAATGCGCCTTATGCGTTTACCACGCTGGTAACGCCGTTCAGAGGTTATTATCAAAACAGCCTGTTCGGTAATGAATATGCGGTGTTCAATGCCGATCTCTATTTCCCGATCTTTCAGACCTTGATTCCGATTGAAACGCCATTGTCCAGCATCAACAATTTGCAATTGGGCATTTTCACCGACATCGCTACCGCGAAGGAAACCTGGAACGGCACAAAGCAGGGCATCAAGACGGCTTATGGTTTCAGCGCCAGAACTACGCTCGCCGGTTATCCGATCAGTGTGCAGTGTGGCTGGCCGGGTACATTTAGCAAAGAACCGGTTTGGTATCTGGGATTGAGTTTGAAGTGACCGGAATGCCATTGCTGGTAGGGCAATTGAGTAGTTCATCAGATCGTTTCTTCGCATGTAGCATAAGATATATGGGTTTACTTTATCTTTAGGGCTAGTTTTTCATTACGGTGCCAACTAATCATTTTTCATATGAGGACCTTTCCCTTGCCAATATAAAATCGGAACGATGGAAGTCTATTCCCGGCTTTGAAGACCTTTATAAGATATCTTCGCTGGGACGCGTCAAATCGTTGCAACGGGAGCGGGTATTATATCACGGCGGCATTCAGCCTATTCGCGAACGTATCCTGAAGTTAAAACTGAAAAAGACCCGCAATCATTCAGTTGACGAAGACCTCTACACGTTAATCACTACCTTATACCGCGATGGTCAGGCCTATTTCTTTTCGGTAGGACGATTGGTCTATTATGCCTTTGTCGCTTCGTTTGATCTTGAAGACAAAAGTATTCTGATTAGTTATAAAGACGGCGACGGCCGCAATCTGAATTACCGCAATCTTGTGATTAGCGACCTCTCTCAATTACGTAACCAGTCTTATGAAAAGGGCCGGTATATATCCAGCCTGCGTAGGCCGGTTAGTCAATTTACGGTTGCTGGTGAACTGGTTGAACAGTATGCCAGCATGTACGAGGCGGGCCGGGAAAATAATATTGGAGAAAGAGCTGTTGCCGGAGCCGCTGCTGGTGGACATGTGCTGTACAAGGGATATATATGGCAGGCAGGCAAAAGCGAGACGCTGAAAAAGGGAAAACTCACAAGTAAAATAGACAGGGGTATCAATCAGGCATTGATGGATAAAGCAGGTATCAGGATAAAAGAACCCGCGTCCATTCCGGTTCTGAATCTCTCACCTCAAAATATGAAAGGAGAACGGTGGAAGGACTTTCCGGAGTACGAGGGTTTATATCAGATATCTAATCTGGGCAGAGTGAAATCTCTTAAGAGAATCTCCGAAGGCAAAGTACAACGCTGGCATCCGGAGCGGATCAAACAACTCACCCTGGTAGACCAGGTGAATGGCAAGGGCGGCACATTAATTGCCACCTTGGTTAAAGATCATAAAAAGAAAACATTCAGTATTGCCCGTTACGTGTATCACCTGTTTGTAAAAAGTTTCAACCTGAAAGATTCATTACTGCGCGTTTACTACAAAGATGGCGATCCATTCAATCTTAGTGCCGGTAATTTGATGCTAAAAAATGCCGCATGGTCCATTCAGCAGAAATTGTAATCAGGAGAAAATTAGATACACGGCAACTCGAAATACCATTTCAGAATTTTGAGGATCAAATTGTACATGTAGCTAACCGGCTAACAGGTACTACTGAACCGGTGATACTATGTGCTGATTGGTACGGTCATCAAAACAAAATTCAGACGATAAAGGACTTTACATACAATTTAAATTTTATTAAATTTGAAATTGTTTAAAGTAACTGATTTTGAAGATCGTAAACCCTGTTGATGAGCGTGCACTGCTGATTGAATTAAAATCGGGCAGCCAGCAGGCCTTCGCGGTTTTATACGATCAGTACAGTAAACGTATCTATCAAAACAGTCTCCGGCTTACCAAACAGGCCGAAATAGCCGAAGAGCTGCTGCAGGATACTTTTTTCCGCGTTTGGGAAAAGCGTGGATTGATCGATGCTGATAAGCCATTTCAGTCTTACTTATTCCGCATAGCTGCAAACCTTGCTTATGATCACTTTCGGCGGGTGGCCAAAGATCAGCGACTTTCGGAACGGTTACTCGCTTTAGTAGAAGAACATAATCCCATTGAAGCGTTAATCGAATCGAAAGAAAACCGCTACCTGATTGAGTCTTCCCTGCAGTCACTGCCACCTAAACGGCGGGAGATATTTAAACTCTGCAAGCTGGAAGGCAAATCATACGCGGAGGTTAGTGCGCTGCTGGGCATTTCAGAGTCTACCATCAATGACCATATTGTCAAAGCGACAAAATCGCTCCGCGGATATTTTGTCGCCGCTAACGAAACTGCGTTCACGCTGCTCATTGTCTATTTATTATCCAATTAGTCTGTTGCTGATTTTCATGGGAACTCCAGGGTTCGGGACTAACGCTCGACCTTGCAGCATTGAGAGTTCATTTATTTTTTTTGACGGGCAGATGAATGGCCCGGCAGGTCCGTATTGATATTGTTTGTTACCGGTTACAGCACCTTTTCATTCACCGCTGTTCATTGTCGTACAGCGCAGCCAGACTCCGCTCCTCGACCATTTATTATGTGCAGGAGCCACGGTCTTTTGATCGTGCGTCTCATCATCCCTGGTGAGGCGATGGCCGAGGGTTTGAAAAAGTAATCAGGTGATTAGTTAATAGTTTAAATAGATGCAGTCATTGCGGCAAGCGCAGGTGGCTGCATTTTTTTTAGTTAAGAGCAGATGAAATTGATGTTAACTGCGTATTGGTATAAAATCGGGTAACCCTTGGAAGATCTTCAGCTTAAAGAATTATTTGACGCATACCTGGCTGGCCATGCAACGCGTTTGCAGACCAGGCAGTTACTCAACCATTTCCATACCGCCGACCAGGAGCGTCTAAGAGCGCTGATTTTATCTTCCTATTCCGACAGACAAACGCTGCCGGATGAGGCGGGACAAAGCGAAGCGATCGAAAGAGTAAAAGAGAACCTGGTGGCAGCCATCGCACGGCAACCATTAAAGAAGGGTAGCATCCGTTATATGCGGATCATCATCGCTGCGGCGGCGGCGGTGCTGATTGGTATTATCCTGCCGCTTATTTTCTTTAAGAACATCACCGGCCATTCTGAGCGGATAAGACAACTGACGATTACAACGGGTACCGGTGAGCGCAAGCTTTTTACCCTTGCCGATGGCTCCCGTATCTGGCTGGCTCCGGGGAGCCGTTTTTCCTATCCCGAAAGCTTCAGCGACAGTACCCGTAACGTTGCCTTGCAGGGCGAAGCGTTCTTTGAGGTGGCAAAAGATAAAGCGCATCCCTTTATTGTGCAAAGCGGGGCTTTAAGGACGCGTGTGCTGGGCACCAGCTTTAATATCCACGCCTACGGGGACGAAGACAAAATAAACGTAACCCTGCTTACCGGCAAAGTAGCCATCAGCGTAGCGGGCAGTCCACTGCTGAAAACAAATCTTGTCCCTAACCAACAGGCCGATTTTAACCGGCGCAGCCATACGCTGAACCGCTCTGATGCGCCTGATGCAGCCCTGCTGCTTGCCCGCCGCAGCGGCAGCTACCATTACAGTGGCACGCCGGTACTTTCTATTATTGCAGATCTGCGCCGGAGTTACCACCTGCCGATTACTACCATAGGCGATTTAAGCCGGTGTACGTTTTATGGAGATTTTAAAGAAGGCGACGATCCGGTACTACTGCTGCGCAAAATCTGCGTGGTTATCAACGCTCAGTTCAAACAAAATGAAGAAGGTGTTACGATTATAGCAGCAGGCTGTTAGCCTGTAAAAAAGGCCGCTGCAAAGTGCAGCAGCCCGAAAAATGTATGTACAGAAGAAGGTAAGCAACGGTCTGGAAAACTCCGCTTACCGATCCCCCTAACATTTAACGAAGTAAAAATATGAATTTAATTGTACTCTGCTGGCCGGGGCGCATGATAAAGCACGCCACGGCGCGATTAGCTTTATTTACTGTATTTATCTGCAGCATGCCGCTCTTGCTTCAGGCAACGCCCAGCCTGGCTCAAACGGTCCTCGACCGCAACATTTCCATCAACATTTCAGGAAAAGACTTAAAATCGGCCATTGATGCAATTGCCGCTACCGCGCAAGTTAAGATCCTGTATAGTGGTAACCTTGTCCAGGTTACTAAAAAAATCAATCTGCATGAAAAAAACCAGCCGCTGCGCGTCGTGCTGGATAAAGCCCTTTATGAGCTGCCTTATTCCTATGAGGTCATGGATGGGTCCGTCCTGATAAAATATGACGAAAAGAAACTGCAAAACCAGCGGTTGGAAAAAAAACGGCAAAACGCGCCGCCTGTCTCGGGGCGGGTTTTAGACGCATCGGGTCAGCCGCTTGTTGGCGCAACCGTAAAAGTAAAAGGCAGGTCGATTGCTGTCATAACGGATGTCAACGGTGTGTTTGCCTTAAATGGGGTAACAGACGACGAAATTTTAGTCGTCTCCTTTATCGGCTACAAAACAAGGGAGGTAAAAGCCGGAGTCGTAAACGCCGGTACGGCTGTTATACTGGAGGAAGATGAATCGGCGCTTAAAGAAGTAACTGTTTCGACCGGGTACCAGGAAGTGCCTTTGGAGCGCGCAACAGGCTCTTTTGCCAAAGTCGGCAGTACGCTTTATAACCGCGAAGTTTCAACGGATGTGATCAGCCGGTTAAAAGGGATTGCGCCCGGTCTGCTTTTTGATGAACGGGGAACAACTACCAGGCTGAGCATTCGCGGCCGGAGTACGATTTTTGCCAACGATCAGCCGCTCATCGTGGTGGACAATTTTCCCTACGACGGCGATATCAATAACATCAATCCCAATGACGTAGAAAGCGTATCTATCCTTAAAGACGCGGCAGCGGCCTCTATATGGGGCGTACGGGCGGGCAACGGCGTTATTGTCATTACTACTAAAAAAGGGAAAAAGAATCAGGCGGCGACCGTCGAGATGAACGCTAATGTTACCATTGGCAACCGTCCCGATTTATTTTATCAAAGACAGATCAGCCCGGATGATTTTATCAACAACGAGATTTTCCTGTTTAACAATGGTTATTATAATTCGAAAATCACCAGCACCAAACAGCCGGTGCTGTCCCCTGTTGTTGAAATTCTCGCAAAGCAAAAAAGCGGTCAGATCACGTCTGCCGACGCGACGGCACAGATAAATGCCTTGCGGGGCCATGATGTACGGACCGATATGGAAAAATACCTGTATCGAAACAGCGTAAATCAACAATATAATGTCAACATTAAAGGAGGCAGTGAAAAATACACCTATTACTTTTCCGCGGCGCATGACAACAATATTTTAAATGCGACCGGCAACAGCTATAAGCGCACCGCGCTAAATTCGCAGCAGGCTTTTTATCCCCTTAAGGGACTGGAAATAACAACCGGCCTTGTTTTGACGCAAAGCACGACCCAAAACAACAGTCCGCTTACCAGTTTTAAAAATGCTGCCGGGGCAAATTATCCTTATGCACGACTGGCTGATGAAAACGGGAACCCGCTGGCAGTAAACCGGGACTATCGGGCAGCAATAATCAATGGCGCAACGGCCAAAGGATTATTGGACTGGCGCTATATTCCCTTAGACGAGCTAAAAAATTCCGACAACAGCGCAAAAACCCTGGACGGGCGGTTTAACGCATCAGTTCGGTATAATTTTTTCAGCGGCTTTAATATCGATATAAAATATCAATACGAGCGACAGGACATAAATACTGCGATCCTGCAGGGTGCACAGTCTTACTATACGCGGAACATGATTAACAGCTTTTCGACGCTTAATCCTGATGGTTCCGTTACCAAAAACGTACCCGATGGTGCGATCTTCAACACAGGGTCCAATGTCTTAAATTCTAACAGCGGCAGAGCGCAGCTCAATTATAACGGCAGCTGGGGTGATCACCAGCTTTCTGCCATTGGTGGCTTTGAAGCGCGGGAGGCGACTGTAGACGGCAACCAGCAAATACAATACGGGTATGATGTGAACACCGGGCAATCAGTGCTGGTGAATTACACCGCGTTTTTCAAACAATACCCGACGAACAGCTTCGCTACTATTCCGGGTATCACTTCCACTACGGGAACAGTCGATCGCTTCAGGTCTTATTTTGCCAACGCGGCCTATACCTACAAAAACCGTTATACGCTTTCCGGCAGCGGCAGAATTGATCAGTCTAACCTGTTTGGCGTCGCCACCAATCAAAAGTCCGTACCGCTTTGGTCGGCCGGTTTTAAATGGGCCATTGACAAAGAACCATTTTATAATGTAGCCTTGCTTCCGGCCCTTGCGCTGCGGATGACTTATGGTTACAATGGAAATTACGATAACAGCGTTACGGCCTATACAACGGCAGCAACGACATTTAATGTGCTGACTCAGCAAAGCGCAGCCTTTGTGAATACGCCGCCCAATGCTGATCTCAGGTGGGAGAAGTCCGGTATCCTGAACATTGGTATAGACTTTGGCAGTCGCAGTAACCGGATCAGCGGCTCCGTTGAATATTATCACAAAAAAGGCGTTGATTTAATCGGATACGGCCCGGTCGACCCGACCACAGGTTTTGCCAGTTTCAAAGGCAATGTGGCTGCAAGTGCCGGTCGTGGCTGGGACGTCCTGTTAAATAGCCGGAACCTGCAAGGAAAATTCCATTGGGAGACAGCATTTATGCTGAGTAATACGTCCGATAAGATCACGGATTATAAACTGCCTCCGAGCTCAACATCGAGAGTGTTGCAAGATCCGAGTATCAACTCCAATGTCTTTAACTATACACCCATTGTTGGAAAACCATTGTTTGCCATATTCGCCTATAAATGGGCGGGCCTTGATCCGCAGACCGGCGATCCGATGGGATTACTTGGTGGCAAACCCAGTAAAGATTACGGAACGCTGGTTTCTGTTCCTGTGGACAGCCTGGTCTATAAAGGGTCCATCACGCCAACTATCTTCGGCAGTCTGCGTAACACATTTGGCTTTGGTCCCGTTTCACTTTCCGTCAACATCAGCTACCGTTTCGGCTATTACTTCCGCAGAAGTTCCATTAACTATAGCAGTTTAGCCACCAACCAGACCGGCAATATTGACTATGCCTACAGATGGCAGCATCCGGGTGATGAAAAAACAACGAATGTTCCCTCCCTGATTTACCCGAACAATACCCAGCGCGACCAGTTCTACAATTTCTCCGAAATACTGGTAGAAAAGGGAGACAATATAAGGCTCCAGGATGCTAACCTCAGCTATGATTTCGGTAGTACCCAGTTAAAGCGGTTAAGGCTGCAGCACCTGTCCGTATTTGTCTATGCTAATAATATCGGTCTTCTCTGGACGGCCAATAAGTACCATATCGACCCCGACTATCCCACACTCAAACTGCCACGGACCATTGCGTTTGGCCTGCACTCCAATTTTTAAAGATCATGAAAGCAAAATTAAACATCATAATGGCGGCAGCATTACTCCTGTGCTTTACCGCATCATGCAAAAAAGACTGGCTGGATAAGAAAAGGGATATCTCCCTGATCGTTCCGACCACCTTAAAGGATTTCCGTTTACTGCTCAATGAAAATTTTCCCGACGGACTCGATTGCAGGGGGATTGCAGAACTGGCAGCGGATGACTATACCATATCGGACGTCAATTACAATGCGCTTAGTTCAACGGTCGAAAAGGAAGGTTATATCTGGAAGGACGATCTGTACAAGGGCAGCCATTTTGAATATGAGTGGAACCAATCCTATTCTGCTGTTCTAAATGCAAACGTGATCATCGATGGGCTGAAAAAAATCACGCCTGACCAGTCAAACCAGGTAGAATATAACGATATAATGGGTGGTGCCTTATTCAGGCGGGCTAATGCTTTTTTTAATGTTGCGCAACTGTATGCCAGGCCCTATGATCAGCAGACTGCAGGTTCCGATCCCGGCATTCCGCTGCGGCTGACCCCGGACATAAACGCCCCCTCTGCCCGGGCATCGGTACAGCAAACCTACGACCAGATCACCGGTGATCTTTTAAGTGCGGCTAAACTGTTAAAGATAACGCCCACTTACAAAACGAATGCCTCAAGAGCAGCCGCCTACGGCTTACTGGCGCGGTGTTACCTGTCGATGCGGGAATATGAGAAGGCCCGGCAGTACGCGGATCTGGCATTAAAAGATAATAATAAGCTGATCGATTATAATACGCTGACTGCGTCCACAGCTACACCTTTTGCGATGTTTAACGATGAGGTGGTCTATGACGCTGAAATATACTCGGCCTTCCTGTCCTTCTCTACGCCCATCAACAGGATTGATGCTACATTGTATAGTTCCTACGACGCAAACGATTTGCGCAGGAAACTGCTGTTTACACCCAACAGTGACGGGAGTTTGGGATTTGTGGGTACTTACAGCGGCCAGTCCCTGCTGTTTGGCGGTATCGCGACTGATGAGCTATACCTGGTCCGCGCAGAATGCGCGGCACGGGCCGGGGACACCGGTGCTGCACTAAGCGATCTGAATACGCTGCTGAAGCAACGTTTTAAAACAGGCTCTTTTGTTCCCTATGCAACATCAGACCCTGCAATGCTTTTGACTACTATTTTGCTGGAACGGCGAAAAGAACTGGTCATGCGGGGGCTTCGGTGGACCGATCTGCGCCGGCTAAATAAAGAACCGCAGTTTGCAGTGACGCTTTCAAAAACCGTAAACGGCACCACCTATACACTCGCGCCCAATGACCCGCACTACACTTTTTTAATTCCAGATTATGTAATTGCAGCCTCGGGCATACCACAAAACGAAAGATAATGAACAGGCAAATTTTATTTACGATAACCCTCATACTCGCGGCGTGCTGTCATAACGCCTGCCATGCTTTGCAAAAACCAGTGCGGTCGGCAGTGACGCTGCACTTTATCAGCAAACCGCCTGCCGATTCAATAATGGTGATTATTTCAGATCCGGTGGATTTGTTACATTCCAGGAAGGAAAAGATTTACAGGATCACGGATAACTACGTTAGAATTGAGGAACGGATGGACCATCCCGGTTTTATAATCTGCGAATTCAGTAACAGAATTCTATTGCCTTATGTTGGATATAGTGGCGAGAATGGAATGATATTTAGCCCTGGTGATGATGTCACTTACCATATTGGCCCTGATTATGAAAAGGGTATCATGAACATAAATTTTTCGGGGAAGGGCAGTGATAAGTACAATGTCTTAAAGGAAATCATAAGGGCAAGGCATGAAAAGATCGGCCGGTCCAGGTTTGGGGAGCCAATCGACTCTTCTTTTATACGGATGCAAAAATCTATAGCCTTAACAACGGACATTTTGCGCGCCAACAAAGCTATTCTTGGTCTTGAAACGTTTGCTGAAATGAAACAGCATTTAATCGGACAATTTTTGGATGCTCCACTAATGAGAATGGAGCAAATAAAAAATCCTTCGACCGTCAAAATGTATTTCAATAATTATATCAAACCCGTTAGCAGGAATTTTTTTGACGATCAGCCACTATACCCCACACAAACCTCACTGGGTGTTATCTCCTATTTGCTCAAATGGAATTACTTCATATCAACTGAGCAAAGCTTTGATGACACTTATTTCAATACCCACCCGGTTGCCGCACTGAGCCTGGTAGGAAAGCAAATCCGCAGCAAACGTCTACAGCAACAAATGATCGCGTTCAAGGCTTACAACCAGCTTCTTTCCGGAGGTTTCGATAAACAATATACTTCCTTTCTGAACGCATATCTGGCCACGCAAAAAAGCAGGCACAATGAATCGCTCGATTTGGTTAGAAAATTGATTAAGGACGCTTCAACTAATCTTGGCGTTGGGAAAAAGGCTTATGAATTTGCGCTGCCTGATACAACAGGACGGGTAATTCATCAAAGTGATTTTAAAGGCAGAGTTGTTGTACTCGACTTTTTCTTTTACGGTTGTGTCGGATGTTACCAGATAGCTCCGGTTCTTGACAGCCTTGAAAAAATATATGCGGACAAGAATGTTACTTTCATTTCAGTTTCAATAGACCGAAACAGACTGCTCTGGAAAAAAGGGATCGGCCGGTTTTCGGGCAGGCACGCAGTTCAGTTGTACACCGATGGCCAGGGTGCTATGCACCCCTTAATCAAATACTATAACATTGGATCGTATCCAACCTTGATGCTCATCGATTCATCCGGCAACATTGCCAATGCACGAGCTCCGGACCCAAGGGTTAACCTAAAAGCCTTCCAGATGGAAATGGAGAAATTATTGTAAATGGGTACAGTATAATATTACCTGCAAGGGTAGTAGGATTGCCGTTTGCATCCCACGTTGTAAGTTGCGCGCAATCATCGGTGTCAGAATCACATTGCGGCAGGCCATGCACTATACCTTTTTAATTCCCGACTGTGTAATGGCAGCCTCGGGCATACCACAAAACGAAAGATAATGAACAGAAAATTTTTATTTACGATAACCCTGATGCTCGCGGCGTGCTGTCATAACGCCTGCCACGCTTTGCAAAAACCAGTGCGGTCAGCAGTGATCGTACACTTTATTAACAAACCGCCTGCGGATTCAATAATGGCGATCCTATCAGATCCTGCGGATCTGTTAAATTCCAGGAAAGAAAAGGTTTACAGGATCACGGGTAACTACATTACAATTGAGGAGAAGCTGGACCATCCGGTATTTTTAATGATTGACATTGGTGATCGCTCACTATTTCAGTATACCGGGTACTCCGCTTACAGGGGAATGTTTATTTCGCCCGGCGATGAAACGACTTATGAAGTAGGTGATGATTACGACAAGGGTATTCTAAATGTCAATTTCCGGGGCCGCGGTCATGAAAAATATGATTTGCTGAAGTCGTTTATTTTGGCAAGGCATGTTAAAATTCCTAAACTCCCTTTCAATGCACCGGTCGATCAAAAGCTCAGGCGGGTAGCGGACCTTTGCGGGCTTACTGCAAAAATGTTCAGCCGTCCGACGCCCGGTATTGATCCGGAAACTTTTGCCTCATTAAGGCAATCCCTGCTTGTTCGCGATATCTACGATGGATTCCAAAATATCAGACAGCTGACAGACTCAGCACAAATGAAGGCTAAATATAAAGAGTTCATTTCGCCTTTAATACCGACAATGGATGCTTTTATACCTAACTACCCGGACGAAAGCTCGTTAACGTTGAGGGAAATGATTTTAACCTGGAATCGGTTTATCCGTACGGACCTGAGTGGGAATGACGGTTTGCATTTGGCCCCCGGCAGTATGATTAAATTAATAGAAGCTGGTGTGAAAGACCCAACGCTGCAGCAGCACCTGGTCGCTTTTAACGTGAAGGGTCAATTAAGCAAAAAAGGATTACCAGAAGACTTTAAGGAAGAGGTGGAAGGTTATATCGCAAGGCAAAGCGTACACACAGTATATCTACAGCAGCTCCCAGTTTTGGTAAAAAAATATGAAAACGATTTATCAAAAGGAAGGGTAGCACCTGATTTTGCGTTGCAGGACGTTTCGGGAAAAACGGTCCGGCTCAAAGACTATATAGGAAAAACGGTGGTGCTCGACTTTTTTTTCTATGGTTGCCCCGGTTGCTTACAGATAGCACCGGTACTCGATAGTCTGGAGCAAACGTACGCGGGCAAACCAGTAGTCTTTATTTCCATTTCCATCGACCGGGATAAGGCAACCTGGCTGAAAGGAATTGGCCGGTTTTCAGGTAAACATGGGGTTCAATTGTATACCAATGGCGAAGGCGGGACGCATCCGGTCATAAAAATCTACCAGGTCTCAAGTTATCCGAGCCTGGTTATAATAGACCGGCAAGGAAAAATTGTGGAGGCGCACGCTCCTGATCCAAGAAGCGTTTCCGGCAAGGCGGCATTTACGTCTCTAATCGACAATGCAATGAATAACTAAGAATGGGGACACGAAATTCGTGTCCCCATCATGGTATTAATTGTGAATAGCTCCCTCAAGCGGCGTACCTGCTGGGGTTGTAGGATTACCGCTGGCATCAACGTTGTAAAGCTGAGCACAGTCTTTGTCCCCCGGAGCGCATTGCGGCAGGCCATTGATGCGGGTCACTGGGGTACCATCGGCATCCAGGTAGAAATAGGATTGTGAGTCACCGATAATTTTTGTGGCGAATGCGCCACCAATGCCAGCCACAAAGGCCAATGCTGTAAGGATAAGTTTTGTCTTTTTCATAAGACATGGTTTTTAAAATAATAAGGATTGCTTACTCTTTTCTGACGGTTTTCAGCGACCCCGTTTATGTTTACGTTGCAACGATTAACATCTGGTTAAAGGCTTCCGATTGGCTTAGGTGTAAAGGACGAATTGCTTTTCGCAGCAGACCTGTTTAAAATGATCGCGGATAAAATGAGGAATATAAAGAAGATGTTGAATAGTAAATGCTGTGACCATGTCATTGCCTGTATAAAGCCGCCGCAGGTGCAGGGAATCTGGGGTGCTATGGTTAAAACAAGGGCTACATAAATAGTAAATGCGCTCATGATTGCCAGTGACAGCCACAAACCAATTCGCTGCAGTCCCGGGATAGCTAACAGCACGGCAGTTACAACTTCAACAGTCGGCAGAACGATGGAAATCGCGGTGGCATAATAGCCGATAAACGGGTCCCGGCCAAGCTTTACTACGAAGGTGTGGTAATCAAGCAATTTGCTCGTGGCGGCGTAAATGAACAGTATGATGAGCAGTGCATAGGTCGCCGAAAGAAAGATTTTCTTTGACATAGACATTCATTTTTAACGAGTAAGAAGAAATGGAGATTGTTTTCAGTTTTTTACCTGTAAAATGGCTTGAATATTTAAGGTAAATTGTTGGTAGTGAAAAGAGCAATGAATTCCTGAATTGATATAAGTCTCGTGAAAACGGAGTAATAAAACAGTGGTGCAATTCCCCCAATCCTTTAACGCTATCAAGAAAGAGCTGAGGTTCAAATGATACTGGCGTTACCCATTTGACTAACGCCAGTATCAATGTCACTCTAGCTTGTTGGGCAAGTGTAGCTTAATGTCGGAATGGTAGTCGTTTGGCAGGGAAGCGTACTTGTACCTGTTGTGGTTTCAAAGGATACAGCCGGATTATTTTTTTGTCTGAATTTAAAGGCTGTTTTCCTGGTGTTTTTTTGCAATAGTGACTTCATAGCTGCTTGGATTTATGTTTATTTTTCTTTGTGACCTAAAGGTATTTACCATTCTAACACAGTGAAAAAATATTATTTGAAACACTATTTACAAGGGTTGAATGGCCATTTTGGGCATGAAAAAAGTTGATTTTATATTGGATTTTCACTGGTCAAAGCGGGTCAAAACTTTCCTTAACATGTTTTTGCCCGTTATTGTGGTGATCGTTTATGAACAATATTTAGCTATAAAGTCCGGAAGCAGACTGGCAATTATTCCCCTTTTGATTTTATACAGCATAGACATCTCTGTTTATTTCGGTTTTTCGAAGATCATCGAAAATCAATTATTGTCCCGAACGCTCAGAAACCTAAGGGTAATACTGGTGATCTTTGCCTTAATGCATTCATACCCATTATTTAACTGGCTCGGTCAGGCGATATCGGGTTTTTTGATAACCGGAAAATTCACTTACCCCACAACTGCGTATTCAAATTACCTTTTTAGAGGCATATGGATTGCTGGGTTTGCATCCAGCAACGCTTTTTACAATTATGGAATATTTCAGTTCAGACAAAAAGAAAAGAATCTTATTGAAAAAAGGCAAGTTGAGCGGGAGCGCGAAGCCTTACGATACGCCTATTTAAAGGCCCAGATCAGACCACACCTGTTGTTTAACTCTTTGAATTTTGTGTATGCAAAGATCATTAACGTCTCGACGGAAGCATCCGAAGCTGTTTACCTGATTAATGAGTTGATGAAATACGCAATCAGAGATCCGCAGCCAAACGGGAAAGTATTGTTGTCAGATGAGGTTGAACAAATCGAAAACTACCTCGCGTTGATAAAATTGCAAATGGCACCCGGTCAATTCCTGGACATTCAGATTGCCCCCGAGATCTTAGCAACGAAACAGGAGATCTATCCCTACTTACTGGTCACGCTGATAGAAAATGTATTCAAGCACGGCAAATTTTCGGAAGAAATCAATCCGACAACCATTGTTCTTAAATGTATAGAGCAAAAGTTGAGCCTGCATACCTTTAATCTCAAAGCGACAACTGCCAGGCCTGGCACCAGTGTCGGGAGCAAATTTGTAAGTACCATCCTGGAACTGGAGTACCCAGGGCGTTACTTGTTCGAGGTATGTGAAACTGAAGTTAGTTATGAACTAAATCTTGAAATAGAATTATGAACTACAGGTGTTTTATAATTGATGATAGTCCCGAAGCTATCAGCGTTTTAGAAAATCACATCAGCAAAATTTCCTTTCTGGAATTGATCGGAACCGAAACAGATCCCGCCCTCGCACTTGAAAAAATATTAACGGGTCAGGTCATTGCCGATGTCGTTTTTCTGGACGTTGAAATGCCCGGCATTAACGGTATTGAAATCGCAGAGCAAATCTCAGAAATCTGCGATGTAATTTTTGTCACCGGCCATGATCAGTATGCCCGTAATGCCTACGATTTCGATCTTATTGACCACCTTGCAAAACCTGTTATGTTTGCCAGATTTTTTAAGACGGCTCAAAAAATAAAAAATCATAAACAGTTAACTGAAATGTTAGTCCAGAAGAGCGCTCCGGAATTATTACCCATCAAGAAGGAGCGTAAAGGCCAGTATGATTTCGTGAACATACGAAATGTTTTATACATTGAGGCCGCTGGCAATTACAGCAAATTTATTCTTTCTGAAAACCATACTTTAATTTCTTACCAATCCCTTGTTTCCCTGGAAACGAGACTTTTCAGGAAACGCTTTTTACGGGTGCATAAAAAGACAATCGTCAATATGGATAAGATTAAGCGGCTTTCCGGGGCAAGAATAGAGATGAGTAACGGTGACGTCATAGCTATTGGAAGTTCCTATATGGAAGCCTTCCTGTCGCAAATCCGATGATATCTGAAATGAGAAATTACATCACAGCGATTTTTTCCCTTTTCAAAAATTCCTTTTCTGCAAAATAATAGACCATCGCTTCGTAGATACGCTGCTGCGCCGGGAACAGACGATTGACATGCATGTGAAATAACGATCCGAAAATCCGGCCCCTGTCTGCTGGCAAATAAAGGTCCAGTGTGCGAACCACTGAGGTTAAAAATTCTTTTTGATGGGTTTGTATCTCCTGCGGAATCTCAACGTGCGCCTGCCTTAACTTTTTTAATGCAGTGTTCATTAGTCTAAAAGAATTAGTATCGAATCTGTGTTCAACGCAAAAGCTCTCCTGACTTCTTTTGACAATGGCCTGCAGTTCTCTGGGTTCGAACACCGCGCTGTTATTTAGCGCAATCAAAAAATTAACGCATAACTGGTATAGCTGTTCATGATCCAGATTCGCCTTTAAAATGCATAACACAAATTTAGAATCCAGGTGAAAAAGCGATTCAATAAACTGCATCTGCTGACAACCGTACCGTTCCACTTCTTGCTCATAGGTCCGGATAGCGATGTCTGCGATGGAACCATCATTTATTTTAGGACTCAAATGCCTGTAAAGACTGGCTATTATCTGGCCGATTTCGGCCGGATCTCCTAGCTGTATCCGAAGTCGTAAGTGGTCGTTGCCATCGTGGTAACGGATAAAAAACCACATGGTGATAAACTGTTCATTAAGACTTAGGAATACAGCAATCGGGCCGGACAGCAATTCGTTTGCCCGGATTGGATTACAGTAGAGGTCAAAATATAGCCAATCGGTGCCCGGTGCTTTTTTGCTTACATACGTGCCCTTATCGAAAAGTGCTGGCCGAAAGCCTTTATAAATTTCTTGTTCGTGATAAATTGCTACTGCGAACTGAGCAGCATAAGATCTGCCAACCTCGTCTACAGCAACATCTCCTCCAAATATTACTTCTTCTACTTCAATCTCTTTTTGTTTCTTCAGGAGTACACGCAGTTGCGCTATGTGCTGTTGTTGTAACAAATCAAAACAGAGCGTTTGGTCAGCAAACCCGGCCCGAATGTATTGCGGAAGTTTATTTTCTTTGAGCCAGGCGAAAAGCTCATCATAGCTACCTCCTATTTCTTTGCTGCTTAGCTTCCAGGCAGCCGGTGAAACAACCAGGTTGCGAAAGAACACCCGTGGATATTTGGATAGCCCGGGAAGTAGTTTTCGAAGCTTAAAAGGAAAGTGCGCAACAAGGGACTGTTGCTGGATATCGCAAAGGATGCGAAAAAGTGGTAAATCTGATTTGATGTAGTTATATGCGGATGCCAGGCGGGGAATCAGTCGTTTGTCCAGTCTTGCGGATCGTAGCATGAGCACGCCGTCGCGAACGGAAATCAGGAGGTCATCAATAGCGATCGGATCATCACTGGTATCGAAATTTAAGATGCTTAGTTGATAGGGATAAATCTGTTTTCTTCGATTGACATTATCGACAACATTGCCGGTGCTATAGGCAATGTCGAAAAATAGTACGTCCGGATTTGAACGCTGCTCTATTGCTGCAAGCTGGATACAGTGTTCATGAAATGCTTCGCCCGCATGGGTGAAGCGCCCGCTCAGGGAGGTTGCGCTGCATCCTCCGAGGCTTTCCACCTGTACGAGGTGGCCGTCTGTGGAGCATAATAGCGAAAAGGTATTGGGTAATTGTCCCTGTTTGCTGTACTCCGGAATTCGCATTTGTTCCAGATCAATCGCATTTTTCCCGGGAAGTGTATGCTGGATGAATAGCGCGCGAACGCGCTCAACCATATCCTTATTGTTCTCGTTGCGGCTTTCCGACTGAAACTTTTCTATGATTTCATCATTGATTAAATGCTGCTCCATACCGCCATAGCCAATACCTAGTTCCGGGTCGAGTGCGATCATTAGCGGAATCTGCCTGTATTCGTATTTAGCCTGGAATTTATGGATAAAATCTTTTAGCAGTTCCGATTCGTGAGCAGGTATAATGCGTTTCAATGTTTCTGTAAGCGCGCAGACATGTTCGAAAAGCCGGCTGTTGACGCTTCCGCCGATGTTGCTTCTTTCAGTGATGATATATTTTCTGTCTCCCGTGGGTTCAAACATTCTGCGTTTAAAATAATCTTCACCAATGATATTAGGTTGTACCGCGCATATCAATAACTGCGAAGAAACCAGATGGTCGATATCCGAAAGTGCGTCAGAACTGTTCTTAACTGCTATGAAGTCACGAATCTGTTGTATCGTTTTTACAGACCTGCAGAACTGTAGGATTTCGATTTGTAAAGTAGTAAGCATTGTATCGACCAGCTCGTATCCACCCTCGTAATACGCAATAAACCGGTATCCGCTGCCTACCTGATAAAATGACGAGTTAGCTAATACCGCGCTATTTTCTGCTACCAATGACTCAAAGTCGATTTCCTGGTTGTCTTTTTCCATCCAGTCCGGATAAGTATGCTTTGTTTGGCGACGTGATATTTTCAGCAAATGATCTGGACCAAGCGACGCCATGCCTACCGATGCAAAACTGGCATAAGGCGTTGCCCGGAAACAGGCCCTGTTGAAGTATTTCCAGATAGTATTTTGGATAGTATGGGGTAGTTTACCGAGATCTTCTGCTGCCACATTTGCAATCTGTTGGTAAAAGTCATCGGATGATTCCTTAATGGACATTTTAAGTTCGTCCCAGCTAGTACATAGGGTTGCATGGATATCGAACTGCGGAACGCGAAAAACGAAATTTGGGTAAAGGCTTAACTTCATATTGATGAAGTTGCATTTTAGCGGTTCAGATGTCAATTTTATTATTTGAAATGGCTTTTAGCGGTGTTGAACCGCTGTTTAGGGTATTAAAATACCGGATTCGATTTTGAAATTCTACGCACAACGGCACACGTCCCGATTATTTAAATTTTAGCGCGTCGCATATGTTAGTTTGGTCCAATACTGGTTGTGCGGGCTTGTCGGCTTTCATTCCCGATAACCAAATTACTGCCGTAGGCTGTTAAAGTTCATATATTGTCCAGATCTTGATCATAAAAAATGAAACGTACACCCAGTCAAATTGCTAACATCATTAATGGAAGCCAATTTTATTATATGAACGGTAGTTTTCGTTACATGAACAACATGTTTGAGGGGTGAAACTCCCATTTATATTTATTTGGCAACAGTATAAAAATGTGTTGTATTTTATTATATTTTCGTGTCGTTATTGTTTATGTGGATTGTTGTCAATTCATAATCTGATGAACAGAATTAAAGAAGTACTTAAAGAACAGGGACGGTCACAGGTTTGGCTTGCAGAAAAAATCGGCAAAAGTTATGTGATTGTTACGAACTATTGTAACAACAATAGTCAGCCAACTATTAAAGTCCTCAGGCAAATTGCTATGGCGATAGACATCGATGTCCGGGAGTTGCTTGTACCAACAAAAAACACCAGGTGATGGCTGATGTACACTCAAAGGAGACAAGAAGTTTTAACATGAGCCAGATTAAGGGAAAGAACACAAAGCCCGAAATGCTGGTTAGAAAATTCCTGTTTTCAAAAGGGTTCCGTTTTCGTATTCATGACAAAAAGCTACCGGGCAAGCCGGATATAGTCATGCCAAAGTACAGGACGGTCATTTTTATAAACGGGTGTTTCTGGCATGGGCATGACAACTGCCGTTACTTTATTCTACCCAAAACCAATAGTGACTGGTGGGCAGAGAAAATAAACCGAACTATATCAGCTGATGTAAATGCTGTCGAAAAATTAAAAAAGGATGGCTGGAATGTATTAACCATCTGGGAGTGTGATTTAAAAAAGGAAAACAGGGAGGCTGCTCTTTCGGCGCTGTCTGACAGAATAAAAACAAATGGAACAAACTAATTTTAAGCCGATACCTATTATCGATCTTTTTGCAGGTCCTGGTGGCCTGGGTGAAGGATTTTCATCATTGACTGATAGTAATGGCAATCGCTTATTCAAAATTAAACTGTCAATAGAAAAGGATGAATATGCACATCAAACCCTTAAACTGCGGAGCTTTTTCAGACAATTTCCTGTAGGTGATGTTCCGGATGCCTATTATAGTTTTATAAAAGGGGAAATAACGTCAGCACATTTGTATAAACTTTTCCCGCGGGAGGCTAAACAAGCAGCAGAAGAAGCCTGGTGCGGTACTTTAGGGGAACCGGATGAAAAAGACACTAATGCCGTTTCGAATGATCAGGTAGATGCAAAGATAAAATCGGTGTTGGGCGTGGAAAAAAACTGGCTGCTTATAGGGGGACCTCCCTGCCAGGCGTATTCTCTGGCCGGACGTTCCAGAAGACAGGAAACCGTTCTTGACAGTCAAAAGGATAAACGCGTCGGACTATATAAGGAGTATCTCAGAATAATTGCTGTCCATATGCCCGCCGTATTTGTGATGGAGAATGTAAAAGGCCTCTTATCTGCGCAGACTGCCGATGAGTACATTTTTAACCGCATACTTTCTGATCTTTCCGACCCTATACAGGCATGCATATCAGAGGGTGAAAAAATAGGTACCAAATCAGTTAAGTACAAAATATACTCATTAACAACCAGCCCCAGATCGCTGGATGTATTCAATAATCCCATTTTTGAACCTAAGGATTTTTTAATCAGAGCAGAAGAGTTTGGTATTCCTCAAAGGCGACATAGGGTGATCCTGCTTGGCCTCAGGGAGGATATACATGTGATACCGTCAATACTGGATAAACAGGCGCAGGTGTCACTCGAATCGGTAATCGGATCTCTGCCTGCGATCAGAAGCGGGATCAGCAGGCAATTTGATCATTCTGAAGAATATATCGAGAATGGTAAAGTCAAAAAGAAAAGGTTTTATACCAGACTGGAAGACTCGTACGAAAACTGGCACAGCTTCGTAAATAAATTCGACAGTCAACTAAATAAAACTGTCAGGGCAAGTAAAAAGCATCAATCAAGCAACTGGCCGACGAGCATTGGTAAAGAATTTATTCCACAGAAAAAACATGATCTGCCGGTAGATCATGCCCTTTCCAGGTGGTATGCAGATTCAAAGCTGAACGGAATTTTACATCATGTGTCACGAAAACATCTCGTAGAAGATTTGAAACGCTATCTTTTCGCAGCCCGTTACACATGGCAACATGGAACATTTCCACGACTGGAAGATTACAAGGCTGCCGGAGAAGATTTGTTGCCTGATCATGAAAATGCATCTTCGGGTAAATTTACAGACCGGTTCCGTGTGCAGTTGCCAGATATTCCTGCAACCACTGTTACCAGTCATATCTCGAAAGACGGCCATTATTTCATCCACTATGATTCTGTCCAATGCCGGACATTTACGGTCAGAGAAGCAGCCCGTGTTCAAACCTTTCCTGACAATTATTTTTTCTGTGGAGAACGAACACAGCAGTTTCATCAGGTCGGTAATGCCGTGCCTCCATATCTTGCATTCAAAATTTCGGAAATAGTGCAAAAGATATTCTCTGACCACCGTTTAACCGCCGCAAAGAAAATACCAGGTAAACACAACTTAATTAAAGTGTAGACTCTTTTAATATTCGGTATTTTATAGGATATTTATTCGCCCGAATTATCAACCTTCTGTCACGAATGTCGAAAACCATTACTTTATCACCACCACCAGTATCTTTTATCAAATCGATATCGGAACAAGGTTACACACTCGCCTCTGCCATATCTGATCTTATTGATAATTCAATTGCCGCATTAAGTTCGAGGGTTGAGATTCTGCTCGATACCAGCCGGGACAATCTCAAACTATATATTGCAGATAACGGCAAAGGGATGACTGGTGATGAACTGACAGAAAATTTGCGTATTCCCAGCGCCGATCTGGACGAGCGACGGCAATCAAATGATCTGGGGCGTTTCGGGCTGGGATTAAAAACAGCATCGTTCTCACAATCGAGAAAGTTTACGGTTCTCTCTAAAGCCTCAGATACAAATTTTGAAGGGCGAACCTGGGATGTTGAATTTCTTAAAGAAACCAAAGACTGGACACTTAAAATCGAATCGCCGGAGACCGTCGGACGTCTTCTCAGTGATTTCAAAAAAACAAGTGACGACTTTCATTCTGCCAGGCCTGGCTTTGAAGTAAGTACGCTCATAGTTTGGGATGAACTTTACAAGCTTAACAGGCTGTCAAAGAAAGATGAGCTTAATGATGAACTCGAGGAATTGAGAAGCCATCTCAGTCTGATCTTCCACCGTTATCTATTCTCAGGAAAGCTTGAGATTCGTCTGAATAATTCTCTGGTTGAGGCTTTCGAACCATTTCCATATCAAACATCCGGAGTCCAGGTCGTTGCCGAGAAGTATTGGCAGAACGGAAATATTTATATCCAATTTCAGGGCATTATACTGCCGAAACGCGCTGCAACAGAGGCTAAAGAAGCAGGCTCGCTTTGGGTGCCGCCCAACAGGACCCTGGAAGAACTACAGGGCTTGTTTGTATATAGAAATGACCGTTTGATTAACTACGGTGGATGGTTGAGAACGATACCCAAATCGGTTTATCTGCAGTTTGGCAGGATCAGGATTGATATTTCAAACGCAAGTGACAGCAGCTTTCAGATAAATGTCGCGAAGTCATCTCTTAAAATCCCGTTTGGTTTAAAAAGAGCAATGACGGAAATGATTCGCACGGTAGCAACTCAGGCAGCTAAGGAATACCGGGAAAGAGTTGCTTCAAAAGTGGTTCAGATGACAGAAGGCCGTACCGGCCTTTCTTTAATCTTCCGTCAGGCAACAGGAGACGGAATAAAGCTCAGGGTAAATCATCAATTCGAATTAATGCGCAAACTAAGTAATCAGCTCACTGCCGAACAAAACGACTTACTTGACTGCATAATTGTTTTGTTTGAAAGAAAACTCAACGACATATGGATAGGTGAGAATTCAGACTCTGACATAGAAGAAGCTACAGAACCCGCAATACTTGAAAAAATACAGAAGATAAAGGATTTCTATTTGCAGGAAGATTATTCGGAAGAAGAAACCCGAAATTTTCTGATGACCAATTTTGGTACTGATACAGAGTTAAAAAATTTCATTAACAATCTGAATTTTAAATAAAATGGGGTGGGAATTAATATCAGATTATATAAAGGGGAAAGCCGAACGTAAGAAACGCGAACTCGGTGATATCACTGTCAGTCAGCTTATCGGGCTGATTGAAACACAATTTGAAAGAGCCAGAACTATGGAGGCGTTCGAGGATGAATTTTATGGCCTGGACGAAGCCACTTTGACTGAATGGCTGGATAAAATTAAACTCCGGCTGAAGTCAGTTGTTACGACGACTGTTGAGCCTGACAATGCATTAGATGAGGATGAAAATTATGAGCGCTGGATCGAACAAAGGCCTGAAAAAATAGAATGGAAATATTTTGACCGCTATAAAACATATCTGGGGAAGATCGGACGTCCTTCAGAAGTAATTCAAAATACCGAAACCAGTACCAAAGGCATAATTGAACGTCTGGGCGACCCCCAGAAGAAGATTTCCGAACTACAGAAAGGGTTGGTATTAGGTTCTGTCCAGTCAGGAAAAACCGCCAATTTTAACGGTGTTATCAACAGGGCCATAGATGCAGGTTATAATTTAATTATCGTATGTTCCGGCCTGATGGAAGATTTAAGATTCCAGACGCAAAAGAGGATCAATAATGACGTAATCGGAATCGGCGAAATAAATACCCAGATTAATCAGACTGTCGGGGTTGGCGGAGTAGAATCATTCCGTGTGGCCGGGGCAAATCAGGTATTCTCGATTACTACAACAATGACGGATTTTAAAAAATCCCTGATTGATGCAAACTTCGATTTCAACAACACCAGAATACTGGTTTGTAAAAAGAATGTAGGGGTACTTACAAATCTTATTTACTGGCTAAAATCATCGATGCCTGCGGGTCATTTAAAGTTGCCTAAATCGCTTCTGATAGTTGATGATGAAGCGGACAACGCCTCGTTAAATAACCTCGGGCATAAGGGTAAGGAGTATGCGAGCGCTGTTAATAAAAATATCAGAATTCTTCTCGATCTGTTTGAGCGGAGGTCTTATCTGGGATACACGGCTACTCCTTTTGCGAACATCCTACAGGATCAGAATGATGCCCCGGATAATACTATGATTGTTAAATTCCGCTATAATGGTCAGGTACAGGAACTGAATTGCAGTTTGTCAACCGGACTTTTTCCCGACAAATTCATTTATAAGCTGGCGACCCCGTCTTCCTATCTTGGACCAAAACGTTTTTTTTCAAATGGCCGGGAGCGCGAAGGAGACCGGAAGATTCCACTGATCGAAATTATTCCTGATCCTTCGGTTGACGAGATTATTACTTTTGACGAGGAAGGTACATCATTGCAAAAATCACTGCTTGACGCTGTTGACTGCTATATCCTGTCCATTGCACTGAGGGATTCAAGAAAGAAGATTCTCGATAAGTTGCCGGGATATGTAAACCATCATACAATGCTGGTTCATATTTCGCTGTATATTAATGATCAGAATATTGCCGCGGGGAAAATTAAGAAATATATAACCTGGATAACAAAAAAAATTCAGGATGACAGGATAACTGATCCGGAGGGAATCTATGAAAAACTAAGGGTTCAATGGAACCGTTTTTTTGAGTTCAAGGTAGCGCACATCAGAGAATATTTGCCCAAAGATTATGACGCAGACGGCCTCGATGCAAAAAACTGGAATGATATTTCGAAACTTTTGCCCAACGCTGTTAATGGTATAACTGTTAAGGCGGTAAACTCTCAGACAGGTGATAAACTTGTTTACCCTGATGGTGGGAATAAGAAGTATATAGCTGTCGGCGGGAACAGATTATCAAGGGGATTCACTCTGGAAGGGCTGACAATTAACTATTTCCTCAGAGATACCAACTATTACGACACATTACTGCAAATGGGAAGATGGTTTGGTTATCGTCCCGGATATATCGATGCATGCAGGCTGTTTATAGATTTTGACACAGAGGGCAAATACAACTTTATTACAACCGCGCTGACCGAATTGGAAGAGCAGATTGAAAGTATGGAGTATCAGAAACTGAAACCTAAACAGTTTGAGCTTAGGATCAGAAAAAATCCGGGCGTTCTTAAAATTACCCGACCCTCAATCCTGAAAAACGCGAATGAGATAATTTTCTCTTTCCAGAACTCAGCGGTTCAATCTACCATCTTCAAATTTGCTAAAGAAAGTCACAATCTGGCCTGGGAAAAATTCCAGACTTTGTTTAATGCCTCCGGATTTGTTGAAACGCCGGAATTCTACACGCTGGATGCCGATAAGAATAAATTATTCGAGTTCCTTGACTTACCCGGTACCTGGGTAAATGAGGCATTTCAGATAAGTAACATTAAAGAATATATTAATTTATGTGTTGCGGTCGGCAAACTTACTAACTGGAAAATCGGAATCAGGAGAACAGGAAAGGCCCGGCAAAGCTTTAGCCGCGACAATATTTCGGTAAATCTTACTTTGCGTCGCGGCCCAAGGTCTGACGATGCAAATGAATATTATCAGGAGTTAAGAGATAAGCTTTTATTTACGGCTTCGGGAAAATCTATGAATATTATTACTTCCGGCATGGACGAATCTCTTGGATTGCGACAGGAAGATATTGACTCAGCAATAATTAAATTCCGGAAATATAAGAAAGATCAGGCTCTGAATAACGGAAGTTCGGAAGCCGAATCGGAAACAAGCGCAAAAAATGCAACAATTCCCAGTTGGATTTTCAGGGAAATTCGTGGCGAAAATCAAGGCCTTTTACTTATTTACCTGATGGATCCCCAGTCAATATTTTATGATGATGAACTGAGAGATGCTGCCCAAAAAGAAGGCATCGATCTGGATATTCCATTGATTGGTTACGCGCTGAGTTTTCCAGAAATATCGGATGATCCCGGTGCGGTCTACGCTGCGAACCAGGTTACTCAAATGCCAGATGAACCCGTTTATGGCGAGGACGGCGAAATGCCGGAAGATTTCAATACAGAAATAAATGAAATAAACTGATGAAACTCGACTGGCAGAAACTATTATCTGATACCGGGAGCAGATACCCCAAGACGCTCTATTTTGAACTGGAAGGGGCTCAGTCGTTCAGATATGGGATCGACGAAAACGGCGGATATTGTTTGTTTTTCGCGTTTACGAAGGCCGCAGAAAACCGGAACATTGATCCGGTAGAGATGGCAAAAATAACACTGAAGGAGGAGTTATTTGATCACCAACCTACGTTGGTGCTAACGTTACTTGACCCAGGTCTTTTGAGCCAGTTTACTGATCTTATTCTAAACATTGTTGCAGAAGTTCTGATGGACAACGGTGATCAAAAGAAAAAATTCATACGGATATGTAATGAATGGTTCGAGCTTTTTGAGCCTGCGTCCGGATCGCTTGACCGACACGAACTTCAGGGGATATTTGCAGAACTCTCATTTTTAAAATATCTCCTAAAAAATTCAGCTTCCGATTTTAATGATATTCTGTCCGCCTGGAAAGGCCCTTTTGGGAAAGGACATGACTTCGAACTTGCAAACAATAACAATTTCGAGATAAAGAGCATCAGCGAGGGAGTGGCTCTTGTACATATATCAAGTGAGTTTCAGCTGGACAGCTTTGATGGGCAACGATTGATGCTTGTGGTATCAGCATTTATGAGCGCTCCGACAAATGGAAGCAATATCCGGCAGCTGACCGAAGATATACACCACCTTTTAAAAGCCCGGACTGGTGTCAGAATGAATCTGTTCTGGAATGCCTTGTCAAAAACGGGCATTGTGATCTCAGCGCTTGAAATTTATGATAACCATATTTTTCAAATAAATGCGACATCGGCATATAACTGTTCGGATTTGAATTTCCCGGCTATAAAACGAACCGGAATACCCGGTACAATCCGGAACGTGAAATATGACCTCACCCTTCCGGATCTGAATGGTTTTTTGTTAAATGATCTTTCTGATTTAATATGACATTAAATGAATTAGAATCGTTCTTTCGAACGCTGCTGCAGAACATAACGTCTGACGACAACAGTGTCAGCCGCACATCGCTTCTCAATTATGTGTTACCTGCATTGAACCTTTCACGGTTAACCGATTCAGAAGAAATAACCCACGCATATTTTAAACGCGAGTCAGAGAATACCGAAATTGATGGTTATCTTATCAATGAATCGGGCGAGCGTCTGCAATTGTTTTTGTCCAATCTTATATTACCCGACAGCGAATTTATTCAGGTTGCCAGGAAGGATTATTACGATTCTTTGTTTGCGAAAGCGAAAAACTTTTTCACAAAGGGGGTCAAAAAATACCTTTCAGATGTACAGGCGGGCGATCCTGCTGCCTCAATAGTAAAAGCAATAGAAAGTGCAGTGTTTCAGGAGAAAATTGATGTAGTTGAAATATTTCTGGTTTCTAACACTATTTCAATAGAGACGCGGGGAGCAATTTCTGCAAAGAATTTTCTTTTCCCCGATGATGAAATTAACATTAATTACACCGTCCAGAATAACAGGAAGTCAAAAAAGATTAAGATTAAATATCAGCTGATCGACCTCAACAAAATCTACAATTTTGAGGTAACAGAAGGTAATGCCGAGCCAATCGTTATTGATTTTAATCCGGGGCTGTCGGCTATTAAGGCAGCAGACGATGAAGGTATTTTCGAATCCTATCTTGCGGTAATACCCGCTTCTTTACTTGTTTCCCTGTACCACGATTTTAGTTCAAGACTGTTGGAACGCAATGTCCGGTCATTCCTGCAATTTAAAGGCGTCAACCAGAAAATGAAGGAGACACTTACAAGGGAGCCCGACAAATTCATTGCATACAATAATGGCCTCACAATTACTGCAACGGAAGTTGAAATTGAAGTTAAAAATGGTATTTCTGTAATAAAGACGCTGAAGGATTTCCAGATTGTGAATGGAGGTCAAACGACCGCATCAATTTATTTTTCGAGTAAAGAGGGCGTAGATATATCGCGTGTAAACATTACGGCAAAAATCAATGTAGTTCAGTCCAATGATCCTGAAGTTCTGGATGAGTTGATTTCAAAAATTTCACAATATTCGAATTCGCAGACCAAGGTTTCCAGCGTAGACCTGAACTCAAGGAGTGCCCATCTGGTTCAGATTAAAAAGCTATCAGAAAGTATTACTGATCCTTCAGGCACAAAATGGTTTTTTGAGCGAATAAGGGGTGACTTTAATACGCTTATCCGTAAAAATCCGCGTCAGAAAACCCATATTGAAAGAACATATCCGAAAAGTAAACGCCTCAGTAAGGAACAACTTGCAAAATACTATGTCGCATGGGGGGACCGGCCCTACCTGGTAAGGAAAGGTGGAGAAAAAGTATTTCGTGATTTCATGGACTTTATACAGCTTGATCACAATGAAAAGCCCCAAAGTCCGGAAAACATGGGACGGGCATTCTATGAAGACCTGATAGCAAAAGCTATATTGTTTAAAGAGTTTGAGCAGTTATATGGGGCCGGGCAAAATGCCATAGGGCAGATTCGCTCGTCGGTAGTTCCTTACACACTTAGCCTTCTTCATCAACTAACGACAGAAAAGAAATCCAACCGCTTTGATCTTGGTGCAATCTGGGCTGCACAGCGTCTTCCAGACGATCTCAAGGAATTCAGTAAGGATATGCTTATAAAAGTTCATGAGTGGTGCAAACAATATAGCAAAAGCGATGATGTCGGTGAGTATGCGAAGAAAGAAGAGTTATGGAAAAGCATAAGCGATAGTCCCGAATTTTCTCAATTTGGATCCTCCGCAAATACCAGGGCTATCATACAAAAATACCAGCTTTCAAATACCGATTATAAGAAACGTTATCAGCCGTCCAGTCTGTTTGATTTCACATTAATAACTGAAAACTGTAGAATATTTTCAAATGGAGCTGATTTCTATTCAAAACTGCGGATAAGATTTTTCGACCAGCTGTCTGACTATGAAATGCGGAAGTTGGACGAGCTTTCGCAAAAGCTTCAGGTCAGGCATAACCTTCCGAAGGAACTGGTAGAATTCGAAACTGAGTTAGTAAAAAAACTTGAAAGCAATGATCCTGACTGGTTCCTCGGAAATATTGATAACTCAATTAACCTGCTCGAGATGCTCAATGGAATAGTCAACATCTACAATAAAAATGTATCGAGGGTAAAGGAAGCATTTGAGGCTGAACAAATAAAAGCTTCAAAAAAGGGAATAGCTAATGGCCTTTCTAATGCTTATAAAAATATTGGTCTTCAGCTTTCACGAGGGGAACAACCTATGATTGCCGATATTATAAAAATTGCGTCAATTCAATAAGATGGGTGAAGTAAACAGTCCCGGGCATGAAAACTTTAGTGAAGAAATGAATAATAAAATCCTTTCTCCACCCTTCAAATTTTGTCAGTAATTATGAATGTCTTAACGCTAATCGGCTCCTTAACGACGGTCAAAAAACCAACGTCTTCTATTGAAAAACTTATCGGTCATACCAAAGAAAATGGACTAACACCGAACGAGATATTTGAATTGGCGAAAGTCCTGGCACAGTCTGGCGTGCAAATTAACCATGGTCAAACTTATGATATTCCTTCAACAGGAGGACCATCTTCGTTGTCGACTTTGCTTTGTCCCCTTTTCCTGAAAATTTCAGGCAAGATGGTTTTAAAGCTTGGAGTACCGGGACGTCCGGCGGGGGGCATCGACGTCTTATCATTAATCAAGGGGTATAAAGTGAGCCCTGCAAAAGAAGAAATTGAAGAATGGCTAAAACAGACAGGATATGTTCATTTTCTCGTTAATGATGATTTTGCGCCTTTAGACAAACAAATTTTCAATTATAGGAAGGCGAATGACGCGTTAAATATTCCATCGTTAGTAGTCGCTTCCATTCTGTCAAAAAAAATTGCGGTTGGTGTCACAAATGTTGGACTTGACATCAGGGTTTCCGGATTTGGTAATTTTGGAAAAACGTGGAATGAAGCAAAAAAAAATGCGAAGCTGTTTATTCAGGTGGCAAAGCTTGCGAAAATTTCGGCTAAATGCTTCATTACAAATGGGACAACGCCACAGCAGCCATTTATAGGACGAGGGGAAGCACTTCTCGCAATTAAGAAAATAATTTCCGGCGAAATGGATTATAAACTTAAAAGTCATTTGGCAATATGTTATTCAATGGCGTCGTCGTTAACCAATAGTAATAGTATTCCAATGTCATTACCACTGTTAAAGGCAGCTTTTGAAGAAAATGTTTTAATTCAAAAAGGTTCAGTAGATTCTTTTTATGAAATTGCTGAGCGCATCGAACAGGAACACACAAATTTAATTTTGGCATCTGATAGTGGCTTCTTAGTGCTGGATTTAGACAGAATCCGTAGTGCAATAGTAAGGGTTCAACAAATGAGTGATGCCGAAACCTTTACTGATCCATGCGGAATAATATTGCTGGCAACAACTTATGATTATGTCAGGAAAGGCGATATAATATGTTCATTCAGGTGTATCGAAAGTGAGAAAGCGCAATTCAAGAATGAGGTTATATCCTCTATCAGTCTAAAAAACGAATTAATTAAATCAAACGATTTCGAAGTAATAATATGAAGGAAAAGTATTGCTGTTTTAAATGTCCTAAAAAAGACTATGCAGAGAAGGAACTGGAGGACTTTTGCCCTACCTGTCAATTGCCATACGGCTTCCCGCTATTTGAATTAACTGCGCCTAAAACGATCGGAGATTTTACCGTTGTCAAGTCATTAAACCGAGGATTTTATGGTGCTACCTATGTTGTGGAAAAGAAAACTACAATCCTGACAAAAAAGATGGTGCTCAAGGTAGTGCCAACCGAAGTTTATAAGTTTTTCAACAAGAACTTTTCCGAGGAGTGTATTAACCACGCGAAAGCTGCCGAAGGAACCCAGCACATCGTTAATATTGATGATGCTTTTGATATCGACGTAATCTTTGGTGAGGTTACTCTAAATTGTCATATTGCGATTCTGGATTTCATAGAAGGTGTAACTTTGAAAAGCATTTTGGAAAGCGGTGAGCCGATAAGTGCTGGCCGAATCGGCCAGATCGCAATAGATTTATTGAAAATATTAACTGAACTGCAAAATAAGCAACTGTTCCATAATGACTTGCATCCGGGCAATATAATAATCCAGTCATTGCATGAAGATAATAAACGCGTTGGCGAATTAGATGAGTCAATAAAAGCAGTCGCAATAGACTTCGGATCACTAGACCTAAAAACACAAAGTGGTGATAATTCTGGCAGGATGGGTGACCTGCATAGGGTGGCTAAGGTGCTTGATGCGTTGAGTCAAAAAATACTTGAGAATCCTTATAACTCTGAAGAGCGGGACTACAGGTTAGCGAGTTTACTTGAAGAACGCGCACATGTCTTATTTCCACGTGTAACGAACCAAAGGGTTTTCGAATTCGACGAAGTTATTAATCAAATAAGAAATGCATTTATTCATGTAGACGCACCGTGGAGACAAACATTAATTCTCAAAAATTTCAAAGACTCATATAATGCCCAGACTCTTTCTCCGTGGTTTGTACCAAGTCTGTTAGTGGACGATGATGACAAATGGATTAGTGAAATAAGTAACAAAGGTCCACAAGTTATTACAGGCATGCGAGGCTGTGGCAAAACCATGTTACTGCGAGCGTTACAATTTCATGCAAGGGCTATACCCAGAGATACACCTGAATCAAGAGATATTAAATTAATAATAGAAAGGCTTGATGGCGAAAAATATCTTGGGTTATATGTTTCCTGTACCCGATTGCTTGATAAATTGGGAGCCCAGGATCAACCGTTGCATGAGCCTTTTACCAGACTTATTGTTGCATATGCGCTTGAGGCCATTAACGCAATAAGACATTTGAGAGAACTTGACCGTAAAAGTGTTGATTTAAACGCTTTTAAAAACATTGCGGATGCTGTTTATCAACAAATTGAGGGAGCTGAACAGTTAAATTGCCTTGCTGATGAGCACGAGATAGAAGGTTGTCTAAAAAGAATTCTCAATAGTTTAAGCAAGGGAGAAGAAAAATATACTATTAAGGTTAACCCGGCGATTGCGTTTCCAAATCTTGCTACGGCCATTCGCAAATCGTCGGTTATTTGGCAAAACCATTATCTGTTCTTTTTGCTTGATGACGTTTCAACAAGATACTTAAATGATCAAAATATTATACAGCTGGTTTCGTCATTGCTTTTTCAAAATGAAATTTGCTCATTTAAATTTACCACCGAAGCCCAAACCTTAGAAATGGTGATCAATTCGCCCGGCAACATTGAACAGGCACGGATCGGGAGGGATTATAACGTTTTCGATCTGGGCCATGAGGTAAATAATAAAGTTCATTCCAGTAAAAAGGAAGGAATTGCTTTCGTTGAAAAAATTCTTTACAAGCGATCAAGGTTTCATACCAGTCATCCGCAGAACCTGAGTCCTTCCCAAATTCTCGGCGATGCGAGTCTGCAATCAATTGCAGAAAGTATTGCGAAGCCTGGAAAGTCTTCTGAAAAAAAAGGGCTATATCATGGTATTACTGCAATTGCTGGTGTATGCGTCGGCGATATTGGGGATGTCATAACTCTTTACGAAATGATTCTGAAAAAGAGAACACAAACTCATCCGGTTCCCGCAGTCACCCAAAACGAATGCTATCTCGAGCTATGTAATTCACGTCTGTTTGATATCGACAGACGTGAGAGCCGCTTGTTTGATTTTGCTGAATCATTCGCAGAGGCAGCTCACTTCCTTTTGGTACAGTCGTATAAACAAAACAGTAAAAATAAAAAGAAACGTTTGAGGCAGTACTCATCAATTTTCATAAATGTGTCTTCTGGAGACGTAGAAAAACAAAACAAGCAGGTCAGAGAGTTAATAGATGCGGGAATCTTTAACTTTTCCGGAGGGCCGCAAGCGTCCAGGACAAACAGGCAGGGTGTTAATCCTCAACAGCAATTCAAGTTAACCTATAGGAAGTTATACGGAATTAATAAACATATCGGGCTCGCTCAATCAGACCGGTTTGAACTTTCGGGTGAGGCACTTGAAGAATGGCTTAATAATCCCAAAAATGGTAAGGATATATTAATTAGAAATTTGAAAAAAACCGACGAGGAAGATGTTGAATTTGATGGGCTATCGGCTGTAGATGACAATGGTGATATGTTATACTCAAAGTCTTACCAAAGGTCAATTTTTGATGAACAGCAAGTGCTTTCAATTACGGAAGGAGAAAACGATGATGACGAATTAGACGTTGCGAAAAAGCTTGCAAAAGACCGTACCCCAGTCGCCACTGTAATCCCGCTTGAATCTGTTTCTAAGAAAGCAATAATGGCTGGATTGGGTTTTGAAGATAGTACGCTGGAATCATTTAAAAATCTAACCACAGTTGGTCCTGAGACGATTACATTGATCAGATATAATGAAGAGGGCAAGGCAAAGCAGATGCTTGAAGTTGCGGAAATGCTGCAGGCGACCAAGACTATAATCCAGTATAATACCGCGTTGACCGACCAGACTATTTATGCAAATGAAAACCTGTATGATATAACTGGATTACCCCAGTCTCTTATATTCAATGCTGTGAGAACTACATTGATCAATAAAAACGAAGTTGAATTTGCAATTACAGCAGCTCAGGAATATTACCCCCTGGATGAAGATATTGAAGTGCTGATGCAAAAGTATATTTCGGAGGATCATACATTGTTCCTGGAATCATTGTCAAGCATTTTAAGTGGAGAGAAAGGACCTTATAAGATGATTCCACTTTTACCTAAGGAAATCAACCCGGCAGCACGACGGGTTCTTATTGCTTTTTCTTCTGCAAAGCACGAGAGATTATATTCACTACTTGATGAAAGGGAATACGACAAGATTCATATCCTTGTTCAAAAAGGTGATACACCGAGGCATAAACTCGCGAAAATTGCTGCAGAGGTAGCCTTACGCAAATTTAATCATGCCGAAATTGATGAATTTGAATCAGAGAACTTACAGGATACCATGAGCTATCTTGCGCTCCAATACCAAAATTATTTTGTTAACCAAAATTTCAGCTTCGAAGTAGCAATCACCGGGTCAAAATTGCAAACAGTTGCGACGGCTGCAATTTGTGCAGCTTTTAAAGTAAATCAGTGTTGGTATTTGCAACCTACGGAGTGGGACCCCAATAAGTTCACGAAAGGAGCAGCTGAAACTAAAATATACAAATTGGTTAAACACTAAAAATCAGCTAGGCAAAACTGATACAGGCTGCATAGCATCGGGAGTATCGTCCACTGAAGGCGGTGTGTTGCCCCTTATGGTGCCCTGTTTGCTCCTGCCAGACAATTGGATTAGCACTTGAGCGCAAAACTCCACCACAAATTTTTGCTAATGGCTTGCTCTAAAAAGGTATCTCGGAAAATGGAATAGAATTAGCGCCCGAGTCCGCGTTTGATTTTCGCACCCTTATCCATATCAATTTGCTGCACGGTACTATACTTCGTTTTTGCTCCAAGCGCGTACTCGTTCAAATCAACATCCTGATATTTAGAGATAAAACTTCGATTTATAGATGCCAGCTTTGTTAAATCCTCGATAAACTGGTTCGACATTAATACAATAGGGTTCACGTTTAAATTGAAAGTGTCATTGTAACTTAATCAGTTATGATGGCATTTTTATTTTGGGGTACATAATGGGGACAGTTTTAGGGATTAGTTGATTGATGCGTGAGGCACTGCGATAATACATGCGGCAATCATCTCATCCAATGTGTTGGAATATTGGCAATTTTCCAACAATCAATTTAATCTATCTTCGGTGAGCACAACGTTTTTGTATTTAGGTCCCTTAACGTATATATCTTCCTTCTTTGCTTTTTTGCATTTTTAGTTTATCCAGCTCGGGGCTGAGTATGTCTAACCATAAATCGGCAAAATGATCTAAATCTACATAGTTATCTGTGTCTGTTTCCGGATTAAACAATTCGAGTACTTTTTCTGCACTCTGTTTCTCCTCATTTATTTTAAATCTTATCATGGTGTTCGGTTAATATTGCTTTGCCTTTTTCCAGTGCCCTGCGTTTTTTCCACGGCAACAATTCATGCTCCTGTTTTCGTAGTTTATGAATAATGAGCTTTATGTTAGATGCGGTATCAAACTCCTTACATGCCCGTTGCGTTATACTTTTACCAGAAAGATAGACTTTCAGTTTTTCCGTAATTTCGGAAAACTCACTATAGCCTTTATAGCGGTGGCATCAGTAAAGGGGGGGAATGTAATCCTGTCTGTTGATGGTAAACAGGTAACCCAAAAGAGACTGGATGCAACCATCGGTATCCGGTTTTCGCTGGATGAAACCTGGGATGTGGGCCAGGATACCGGCACGCCAATAGATTATGCTACTTACGATGTACCATTTAAATTTAACGGTGAACTGAAAAAATTATCGGTAGATCTGAAGGAAAGTCACCTGACAGCCGCCGATGAAAAGAAAATAAAAGAAGGAGAAAAAAGCCTGCAGAGAGTAAATAGCAATCCGGTAAATCAATAAAAAGATAAAGATGCAAAAAATAATCCCGCTCACTGTTACTTTGCTTGCTCTGGCTGCATGTCGTAATAACCCCGAACAGACAAAAAGTGTTGCCGCTTCCGGCAATACCGGTTTTTATCCGGCAGATATAACGATGAGTGGTGAACTCCCGTCTAAGGAAGCGATCCCTGCTTTATTTGACGAAATGGATTACCAGCAGGCGGTACAATGTTATTTATGGGCGTTGCCGATGGTCGAAATAGAGGCTATGAAGGAGGTACAGGAACAAACCTTTGGCGCTACTGATAATGACCTGGTGGTGTATACTTCTTATGAGGACAAACTGGGCATTATTACGGGCAATGCCACAACACCTTATATAATGGCATTTATGGACCTTTCAAAAACAGGTCCGTTTGTTATCGAAGTTCCTGCCGGAGCCATTGCTGGTGGCGTTTCCGATTGCTGGCAACGAAGTGTTTTAAGTATTGGAGAAATGGGTAAAGCTGAAGGGAAATATTTACTGATACCTCCTGGCCAGGCGCCCGTTAAAGATGCCGGATATAATTCGACCGTATGTTCAACGATGACCTTATGGCTGGGGCTTCGGGCGCTTGATCCTGACCCGGCTAAAGCACTGGCAATAATCCGGGGTGTAAAAATGTACCCCTATGCAGCACGCAAAGAAACACCTACAACCAGGGTAATTACACCGCAAGGTAGAAGGTACAAAGCTATCCAGCCAACCGGGTTAAGGTATTTCGAGATGCTGCACACCATTCTCCAACGGGAACCGGTAGAAGAACGTGACCGTTTTTTTGTAGCATGGCTGGATAATCTGGGCGTTAAAAAAGGACAGGCATTTAACCCTACAGAAAAACAAAAAAACATTCTTATTGCCGCTGCGCAAAGAGGGCAATTAATTGCTATTGCAAATTCATTTAAAAAACGGTTTGAACATTCAAGGCATTGGCCAGACAGGCAATGGGAGTATGTACTGATCATGAAAGACCCAATGCAACGCGCCGCCAACTTTGATGAATTTTATGAACGCGCCGCATATTTTTACGAAGCTGCCGGATATTCAAAAACCATGATCAGTAAAACTCCTGATGTGGGTCAGGCTTACCTGGCTACTTATGCCGATAAAAATGGTGATTGGTTAGCCGGAGCGCAAAATTACACCTTACATATTCCCGGCAATCCGCCCGCAATAAACTTCTGGTCCATTACCGTATATGATGCCGCAACAAGATGTTTAATAGATAATCCGCAACACAATGCGGACCTGTCTTCCCGAAAAGATCTGATGAAAAACAGCGACGGCTCCGTTGATCTGTACTTTGGCCCAAAAGTGCAGCAAGGGAAAGAACGAAACTGGATACAAACAATCGAAGGAAAACATTGGTTCGTTTATTTCCGTTTGTACGGTCCTACAACTGCATACTTCGATAAAAGCTGGAAAGCGGGAGATATAGAACAAATAAAACAACAAGGCCGATAATCATTCAAAGATCAGATCATGAAAATGAAACAATCATTTTTGGTCATCACCGTCCCTTTATTGTTTACAGCATGTCATCAGGATGGTGCAGGTAACAAAGCTGTAATAAAAAATCCAGCTGCGTTTAAACCTTCAGGCATACAGGAACAATTGGTATATAATGGCGCTGTTGAAACTGTAATCTGGGGTATGCCTGCCGTCAACTATGAATTAATGTACGAGGCAATGGTACGTGATGCAAAAGGTTCGTCTAACCAGATCGTTTATTGGTCCGGTCTTCTCTCCTGGAAAAATCAAACATTGACACCTAATCCCGACGCGATTTACCTGATGCCTTTTTACAACACCAAAGACGCAGGTCCTATGGTACTTGAAATACCGCCTGCCGGAGATGGATCAATTACCGGAAATATAGATGATGCCTGGCAAGCGCCTCTTGAAGATGTCGGGCCTGCCGGAGTAGACGGGGGAAAAGGAGCAAAATGCCTGATACTGCCTCCGGGTTATAAGGATAAAATACCGGCGGGTTATATTCCGTTACCATCCCAGACTTATAGCGGGTATGCGCTACTGCGTTCCATTCTTGCAACCGGTGGCAAAGATGGTATTTCCAAAGCTGTTGCTTATGGAAAGCGCATTAAATTTTACCCGCTTTCACAAGCAGATCATCCGCCGAAAACAATTTTTGTTGATGCCAATGATATAGCGTTTAATGCCACTATTCCTTACAACCTGAACTTTTTTCGTGCGCTTTGCAACATTATACAACAAGAGCCCTGGCTGGAAAGAGATAAAGTGATGATCGATAAGCTGAAGGCAATCGGTATCGAGAAAGGCAAACCATTCAATCCTGATACCCGTATGCAACAGCTTCTTAATGCTGCTGCCAGAGATGCACATACGTGGCTCAATGCTCGTTATGAGACTATTTTTGCAAACTCTTTCTTTGCCGGTTCCCGTTGGGCCGTTCCCGCTTTACCTCATATCATGGCAGAACAGTCTACCCATTTCTCAAATCCCGATAATTACCCGGTTTGTGACCGCGGAGTTACTTATTCTTATGGATTCGTCGGTATCAAACGTCCCGGGGCTGGCCAGTTTTACCTGATGACCATAAAAGACGAAAACGGTATGTACCTCGACGGCAGCAAAACATATCGCCTGAATGTGCCGGCTAAGGTACCCGTAAATCAATACTGGTCTGCAACGGTATATGATCGTGAAACACACGCTTTCCTGCGCAATGCAAAAGTGCTGAGCCGCTCCTCGCAATCTCAGGATTTGCAGGTAAACCCTGATGGCTCCGTAGATTTGTATTTCGCACCAGAGATATCTGCAGCGAAAAAAAATAATTGGATCGCGACAAGCAGCAGCAAAAATTTTGAGATACTGTTCCGTTTCTATGGGCCGGAAAAACCGTTGTTTATGAAAACATGGAAATTGCCGGACCTGGAAGAGGTAAAGTAATATTTCGCTTTTTGTTGCCATTTTTTTTCCGTAGCTGTTGCAAATTCAGCTATTTCCGGGCGCTGAAAATTCATTTCAAAACCATAAATACACCGCAGCAAGAAACGGTCGATTTTTTTCAGGGATATTTTTTTGTCCTTTTATTCATTATTTCAGCCGTATAGTTTCCCTCAAATAGTTTTATCCTGAATAGCGGAATGCTAAAAGGCGGTTTGGTATAACAGCCTAAACTATCGTCTAAATTCAATATGGTAAACGTTTTCAGCGAGCCACATTGCCGTTTTGCCATAGGTAGCAGTCGCAGGTATGAAACCGGAAAATCTTTAGTTTATCAGGAAAGATGCAAAAAGTTGTCACGGACTTTTGGGGGCATTTTTATGTCTCTTTGTTGTAACGTATTGAGATAATTTGCACTCGTTATTTAGAACAAAAATATTACTAATTGAATTTTTATCCAGTCCTTCTGATGTAGATGTTATTTTATTGTCACGGCAATTGACCAGTGCGGTTCCGGTGTTTCTTGTACCCATGTATTTGCAATCATTCAACTTGCATCACTCCTCCAACACCATTAATACCTTGTATCGGCTGGCAGCTCGCTGCTAATCTTCTGCATAGGTTTAAAGACGATTGCACAATAAGATTTTCAAACAAGAATGACCTGCGGCATTATATGCCTTTCCATGAAGTTGAATTTTTAAACGAAAATATATTACCTCCAAAAACAGTAATGAATATGAACATGAGAAAAGTGATTTTGTATAGTTTGAGTTTTACCGCGGCTATATTGACGAGTAGCATAGCAAGGGCGCAATGTCCTGCTAATATCGTGCTGAATATTCGTAATAATACTGCTGCCAATTGCCCCTCCACCGGCAGTATAACGATCGGATCAAATGCAGCAGCCGGGTCTTTGCAATATACCATTACTTCAGGGCCTTCAGGGGCACCGGTTAATATTCCCCAGAGTGACAGTAGTTTTAATGCACTTATGGCGGGGGCTTACAGGGTAAAAGCGACTTGCGTCAGCAATCCGTCCGACTCATCCTCTATTAATTTTACCATTGCTAACGGATACACGGCGATGAGCAATATTGCCACTACTATTACCTCCAATTGTGGAAGTGGTGCTGCAGGAGGAACGGTAAAAATAACAGGAGTCACCGGAGGAAAACTACCATTGCAATATTCGGTCATACAAAACAGCGACCCTAACTATCCGGATAATCTGAGTGTTTATGGGACAACGACTAATTTTACCCCGACAGCTTATGGAGTTTACCAGGTTCGCGTAAAAGATGCGTGTGGCCAGTTGTTTACCAAAACGATACAACTTGCCCAAAGTTTGCCACCAGTAAAATTGGGTATGAACTTCAATAACGACAACCCCTGCAACAGTACGACATGGGATGCTGAATATTGGGTTATAGATCCCAATACACAGACGACATTACCGATAGAACCTTATTTTGATGCAGGAGGAATTTCAATTAAAGTGTATCAGGCTACATCCTCTTGTGGTAAGGGAGCATTGTTAGCTACTTACGCTAATCTTACCACAACATCGCTTCAGCTACCTAAAATTGCAAATAATCAGTACTATTTTGAAGTGACGACTCCCTGTGGCAATACGTACTCCTATTGTTATGATTATTCTGCTAGTTTTGAGGAATACGTTTATTTAGCTACTAATACTTCTGGTTGCGGCAGTACGTCTCCTGCAGCTACCATGAATATTTTTTCAACCGATCTGGGTTTTATTAATTACCCGCTTACGGTGTCAGTAACACCAAAATCTGGTGGTGCCACCACTAACTACACTTTTAACAGCGGTACTATTTCAATAACGGGTTTGACGCTTAAGAACTATAAAGTTGTTGTAAAAGATGCTTGTGGCGTAACTGTAGATTCTGAAACGATCAGTAATCCTGCAACATCGGGTAGCCCAAGCGTTTATTTTGTAAATCCAGGCGATTTTGATTGTCTCAACGGAAGCCTTACAACACAGGAAGGTACGGTGCATATAGGCGTAGGGATTCAAGGCTTCTTACCAAATCTGGCTAATGCCACTTCTGTAAAAATTACGGCTGGCCCAAGTAATGTGGGTATCGCAGGTACGGAAAATCCCGCAGGTTCCGGTGTTTATTACTGGCAGAATGTGTTGCCGGGTAATTATTCAATGGCTGTGGTCACACCATGTGGCACTACCAATCTGAATTTTACGGTTACCCCTCCATGGGGCACGCTGGTCCAGCACATTAACGCAATAGCTACTTCTTTTTGCGGTGGTAGTGGAACAGTGCAGATAGATACTGCCAACACAAAATACAATGGCTATGGGTCAATCTATTATACGCTGGTTAATGCAGCCACCAATGTTGGAATTGATTCAAACGTGACTGGTGTATTTGCCAATCTGTCGGCTGGTAATTACTATATCAACATGGCTGTTATTGATTATTGCGGTGATCATATTTACTACATTCCCAGCAATACTGTTACCGTAAACAATGCAGGTACAGCCGCACAGGTATCGAAGAAACTGGGTGTGATCTGCGAAGATGCCAATGGCAACTTGTTAACTACGGGAACTGCTTACCTGGAATTGACCGGTGCTCCACCGATTACCCTCGAATATAAATTATCAACGAGTAGTACATGGATTACTTATTCCAGCAATTCCCCCACGTCTGTAGCACTTTCGGGACTTGTACCTAATGCTATTTATGATATCCGCGCTACTTCATGCGGCATCAGTTCTTCAACACAGGTATCAATAAGTAAGTTAGACCCGGTTCGTATAAACAATACAACCAATCCATGCCCCAACAGTCCTTACATGCTGACTATTCCTGAAATGCCCGGCGCTACCTATTCCTGGAAAAACCCGGCAGGCATTACAGTGTCTAATACTTATTATTATAGCATACCATCATACAATGCTTCCTATGATGGGGTTTACACTTGCACGGTGACATTCGGCAGTTGTGTAACGCGGTTAGTAACTGTAAAACTTAATTCCTTAATGTGTGCCCAACCTTTGGCAATAAAGATCACCAGTTTTGTTGCGACAAATGATAATTGTAAAGCAGTACTTGAATGGAGCTCGGTATATCATAATACAGACAGGGAATTTGTGGTAGAACGCAGTACGGACGGGCGAAGTTATACAGACATAGCAACTATTCCGGTTAAGCTGGCGAATGCACAGTATACTTATACAGACGTAACAGATGATATCAATAATGGAAATCTTTATTATCGCCTTAAGTTGGTTGATCTGGACGGCAGCATTGCATATTCCAGCACCGAGGTTGTGAAAAGCTGTACCGGCAACCAGTATGATGAGAACAGTTTTGCAATCAATCCCAATCCTGCTGCAGTGGGGCAAAATGTAACAATAACATACCAGGGGGCAAAAATCAGTGGCTATTATACCATCATGAATACTGCAGGGCAAATAATATTTCGTAGTGACAGAGTAACTAATAGCAGCGGTGTCAGCAATACGATCAATGTTTCCTTGCAAAATCTTACAGCGGGTGTATATATCGTCACTTTTGCCACGGATGATAATCAAATAGCTGCTCACCAAAAACTGGTCGTTTATTAACGGATCTCGCTAAATCACACACAGCATGGAGCGTACATAAATCGATATTTGGACTTCCATATCTCTATGAGATCTGATATTAAAACAAGGTGTCCCCATTACGGGACATCTTGTTTTATATCGGTATATTCAATTCGTTTGTACGCTCCACATACAAGCAGGATAACAGTAGTTGGGAATTCAGCAAAATCCTGACAAGCTGCCGGAAATATCATTTTTTCTGTTTAGCAATTGTCCAGATGTTAATGCTATATACGATATAGCTCAAAATACATATAAATTAAATATTTTATAGATAAATAATATTTATGTTGCTTTAGATAATATTTACATTTGTATCGGAATATACCGATGAACAAATCAATGTCAACTATTGATTTGGGATTGGCCGCCCGGATGCTGTATTATTCTTGAAAGACTACACCACGTATTTCTTCATCCTTCCTGGTACGGTTATCACATACTTATCGCATATTTTATCCCAATCAATTTTTTTGCGATGAAAACAAAAATACTTCCATATTCATGGCTAAGGGCGTTTGCTATATTGTTTTTTACGACATTCATTTGTCAATCTTTGAACGCCGCCAATTATTACTGGATAGGTGGCTCGGGCAACTGGAGCGATATCAACCACTGGGCTACTACCAGCGGTGGTAGTACTTTACAATCCATTGTGCCGTCACTAAATGATGAGGTGATCTTCGACGGCAATTCTGGTTTTACCACCGTTAGCAGAACGGTTACGGTCAATACAAACGCACTTTGTGATTCCATGACCTGGAGCGGAGCTGCAACAGCTCCAGCTTTTACCATCAACAATCCGTTACAGATAAATGGCTCATTAAAATTTCAGCCTGGGATGACGGTAACCGGAAGCGCAACGATCACTTTCGGCAGCAGCCGGGCCAATGAATCCATCACTACCGGCAATGTTTCGATTCCGGATCAGATAGTCTTTAATGGTACCGGAGGATGGACATTGCAGGACTCTCTGAAAAATCCTACCAATGTGCCTGGTATCACTTTTACCAATGGCAGCCTGAATTTCAGCGGGCGGTATGTAACATCGAATTCATTCAGCAGCTCGGGCGGCAACGGAACGCGCAGCCTCAACATTGCCAATTCCATCATTGTGCTGACGCCGAATGGCTGGACGTATACGGGCGGGGTAGCGCTCACCGCTCCCAATTCGGTAAACTCCCTGATCATTGCACCCAACCTGGGCGCCAAAGCCGGGGATGTTTACTATAATGCGCAAATAACTTCCGGTACTATTTCACAGGGTATTTATAATAAAGTAAGCTATCCCAATGGTATGATTTTGGGCGGAGGTATCAATACTATTACAACAGATAGCCTGGTACTTGCACCGAGCAAGTTATTTTATTTTACCAGCAGCACTATCTCTACTATCAACAAATATTTCCAGGGCAATTCTCCTGCCTGCAGCGGACTTATTGAAATGTCTGCTACGAGTGCCGGTACGCAGGCTACTATCAATATTGCCGCGGGTGCTGTGGTATCTGTAGCCAATGCCCGCATTCGTGATCTGAAGATACAGGGGCCTGCGGCACCATATGCTGCTACCAGTTCCATAGACCTGGGCAATAATACAGGCTGGAGCTTTACGACACCCTCTGTGCATACCTATTATTGGGTAGGAGGCTCTGGCAACTGGAATGATGTTACCCACTGGGCAACCACCAGTGGCGGCACTGCCGGCAGCGGTTGCGTACCGACTCAATTTGATGAAGTGATCTTTGACGGAGGTTCAGGTTTTACGGCATTGAGCAAAACCGTTACCGTAGACGGCAATGCCTACTGTGATTCCATGACCTGGAGCGGAGCTGCAACAGCTCCAGCTTTTACCATCAACAATCCGTTACAGATAAATGGCTCTTTAAAATTTCAGCCTGGGATGACGGTAACCGGAAGCGCAACGATCACTTTCGGCAGCAGCCGGGCCAATGAATCCATCACTACCGGCAATGTTTCGATTCCGGATCAGATAGTCTTTAATGGTACCG